>OKSH01000818.1_pt1 | contig 31052 bp, 29 predicted proteins | sample 1601231 | NCBI WGS metagenome assembly OKSH01 (sample SAMEA3541596, study PRJEB24748) | human gut metagenome | biome: human gut; feature: human-associated habitat; material: faeces | place: China | collected 2012
AGGGCATAGTGGCTTGAACAGAGTGAAAGCCAGCGTCTTTAGGCGCTGGCCGGTACTGTCCCTTTATAGGGGCGAGCAAACCACCCGTTTGACGGGTGGTCATGATTTTTCCTTAACAAAATCACACATTCTTAACGATTTTCTCGTTTATCGACACTTTATCGACGGGACGGGTCTACAATCATCCTAACCTTATCAATGGCAATGAAAAAGGCACAAAGGCGTATCTGCTGTAAGACGGCAGGTGTGGCCTTTTTTGTTTTTTGGCGGTGAAAATAGTACACAAAACGTTTCTCATCGCCGATTGCGGTAAAAAGCCCGCAAAGCGCACTTTTTACCGGTTTGGGTAGGAATTTTGCTGCCAGAACCAGAAGAATTCCGAATCGGAACAAAATAAGGTTCTACCCGGTGTCGGCCATGCCATATGATAAGAAATAAAAAGGAGGTTTACAGCTATGAAGAAAATGAAAAAACTTGTATCAGTCGTTATGAGTGTGGCAATGGTTTATTCCCTGACGGGATGCAGCTCGGGCGGTAAAGAATCAGCAGCGCCTGAATCGAAACCGGCAGAAACTCAGACACCCGCCTCAGGCGAATCTTCAGATGGTGCGCAGGCAGCGGCGGACAGCAGTAATCCCATTAAAATAGGATTCTTTTCGCCTCTTACGTCGGCTTCCGCATCTGCGGACGGAGAAAGTACCTTAAATGCGGCGAAGCTTGCAGTGGCTGATATCAATGCTGCGGGCGGGCTCTTGGGAAGAAGTGTGGAGCTGGTGGATTATGATGACGCTCTCGACACGAACCAGGCGGTCAGCATAGCGGAAAAACTGACGACAAAGGACGGTGTTGTTGCAATCGTCAGCGGAAGCTACAGCGGACCGACCCGTGTGGCGGCTCCGATTATACAGGCGGCGGGCATTCCGATGGTATCTGCTTATGCCGTTCATCCTGACGTGGTAAATGCAGGAGATTATATCTTTTCACAGTCCTTCCCCGGCCAGGTTCAGGGCAAGGCAGGAGCTGTTCTGGCTGTCGATAAGCTGGGAGCAAAACGCATTTCCATCATTGCCGTTGATCTGGATTACGGTTCAGAGCTTGCGGGAACCTTTGAGGAGTATGCCAAGGCGCATGGCGCAGAGATTGTTTCCTATGATAAAGTGGCAATGAGCGATAATGAATTCACCTCCATCATCACAAAATTAAAACAGGACGTTAAACCGGATCTGATTTATATGGCTAATTATTATGCACATGCATCGGAAGTTATGAAACAGTGCAAGACATTAGGTCTGGATGTCCCGGTTGTCGGCACGGAGGGCGTGGATTCCTGGCAGTTCCTGGAGACGGCGGGAAAGAATGCGGACGGACTCTATCTGACGACCAACATGGACCGTGATACAAAGGACGAGAATACACAGAAATTTATGAAAGACTACAGAGCTACATATAATAAAGAGCCTGACATGGTCGGAGCTTCCGCGTACGATGCATTCCAGGTTATCTTTAAAGCGATTGAAGAAGCGGGTTCTACCGAGCCGGCTGCCATTAAAGATAAAATAGCATCGCTGAAGGATATTGACACGGTTACGGGAAAACTTTTATATTACACCGAAAACGGAGAAGCTGTAAAGCCGGTTCAGATTCAGGTTATCAAAGACGGCAAGTATCATTATTACGATATAATAGATGATCCGGAAATCATTGTTCCTGAGACAAAGTAACCAGTCGTATCCAGTACAGGAGAAGAGATGCCTTATTTAAGGCATCTCTTTGAAGATAGAAGGCGGTGAATTCTATGTTATTGCAGCAGATTATCAACGGAATTATTATCGGAAGCGTCTATGCACTGACGGCTATGGGCGCCACCCTGATATATGGAATTATGAGGATTCTTGATATAGCCAATGCCGGAGCTTATGTGGTGGGAGCTTATATCGGATACTACATTTATATTACGACAGGAAATCTGCCCCTTGCTTTTATATTGTCCATGGGGCTGACGGGTACTATCGGCGTGCTTGTCCACAAATGCCTGTACGGCCCGATCCTGGCGAAGCCGCATATCCTGCCTATTATTCCGCTGATCACCAGCGTCGGTCTTTTTACACTGACCGGTGATCTTGTAAGACTGATTTGCGGAGCGGGAACAAAAGCATACAACGCAGAGCTGGGATTTGGCGCTGTTCACCTGGGAAATAATATTGTCATTGCCCCGGAGTGGATCCTGATTCTGGTTCTTACGGCAGTCCTGTTTCTTATTTTATGGTTTATTCTTAACAAAACTACGCTGGGGCTGGCGTGGAAAGCCACGGCAGAGGATCCGGAGATTGCAAGGGCGGTGGGAATCAATACCAACTCTGCAACGGCCTTGAGCTATATCATCGGTTACGGTTTTGCCGCTGCCGCGGGTATCATGGTCGGAATTCTCTATAACTCCATTACACCTGCTCTCGGCGAGACGCCATCCTATAAAATGCTTGCCATTATTGTATTGGGCGGTCTTGGAAACCCGGTCGGTACCGTGATAGCGGGACTTTTTGTCGGGCTGTCGGAAACTCTGATATCTGTGTACATAGGTTCTTTCATACCGAAAGATTCGATTGCGTTTATTGTACTGGTGTTGATACTGCTTATCAAGCCCTCCGGCTTAGTGAGCAAAAAACTCTCGTAAAGGAGGGGATGGAATGAGTTATATTATTACGGTTGCGGTAAATATAGCTATTTTTGCACTGCTGGCGCTGAGCCTGAATATCATTACCGGATATGCGGGACAGTCGGCCATGGGCCACGCCGCCTTTTTTGGAATCGGTGCGTATACGGCTGCGCTGATGACGAATGCAGGAATCAGTTTCTGGCTGAGTCTGCCAGCAGCAATGCTGGTCACGGCAGCGGCAGGAGGGCTGCTCGGTGTAATCAGCCTCAGGGTAAGAGATGACTTTCTGGCCATTACGACGATCGGTATTAACTTTGTCATGGTGGCGCTCTTTCAAAACATGAAAATCTTCGGGGCATCCCTGGGAATGTCGGTAACACCTCCTACGTTTTTCGGCGCAAAGATGACGCCGATGCACTTTCTGGTGCTCCTTCTGATTTTAATCGTGCTGACCTGTCTGCTGACGCGCAAGATGACGAAATCGTGGTTTGGTCTGGCTCTGGCCAGCCTGAGAAATGACGAGGGCGCAGCCATGTCCTTCGGTATCAATGTAAGCCAGTATAAAATCCTGGCGTTTATTCTGGGAACCGCGATCGCAGGGCTTACGGGGGCCATCTATGTGCACCGTATGACATTCATATTCTCCAGCAGCTTTGCGTTTACCGTTTCCATCAGTATCTTATCCATGGTGGTGGTAGGAGGAATCGGGACGATAAGAGGACCGCTGCTGGGAGCGCTGATTCTGGGGGCGGCTCCCGAGGTTCTGCGTTTCGCCGCTGATTACAGGATGATTCTGTATGGAGGAATCCTGGTGCTGATGATGCGGTTCCAGCCGCAGGGGCTGCTTGGCTGTGACAGCTTTATTCTGCGGGGCCTGCACAAACTATTTCCGAAAGATAAGGCAGGTGAGATGAATGGATGAGATGCTGAAGGTGGAAGAACTTAAGATGTATTTCGGCGGTCTGAAAGCCATTGATGATTTCAGTATGTCGGTTTACGATAAGGAGACGCTTGGAATCATCGGACCGAACGGGGCAGGGAAAACAACGCTGTTTAACGCAATCTGCGGCGTTTATAAACCGACGGACGGAAAAGTGCTGCTGAACGGGGAAGAGATCCAGGGAAAGCTGCCGTATGAAATTGCAAGGAAAGGGATTGCCAGAACCTTCCAGATATCGAAACCGCTGGGAGATTTGAGTATACAGGACAATATCGTGGCCGCTCTCGGCATACATGAATATACAGGCGTTAAATCGTTTTTTAAAAAGAGCCATACAAAGGAGATGCTTGAGAGGGCGGAAGAGCTGATGGAACTGGTGGATTTGAAGGAATACCGGTTCAAACTGGCAAGGGACGTGAGCCTCGGATATTTAAGGCGGCTGGAGATTGCCCGCGCGCTGGCTACGGACCCGTTTCTCATCATGCTGGATGAACCGTGCGCAGGACTCAGCAATTTTGCCATCAACGAGGTAACGGAGCTGATCATGGGGCTGAAGGCGCAGGGGAAAACCATCATCCTGATTGAACATAACCTTCCGATCACGATGAAGGTGTGCGACAGGATCGTCGTTCTCAGCTACGGTAAGAAAATTGCCGAGGGAGTGCCGGAAGAAATACGGAGGAATCCACAGGTAATTGAAGCATATCTGGGAGAGGAGGACGAAAGCGATGCTGAAAATCTCTAATCTGGAAGTGAATTACGGAAAAATGCAGGTGATCAAGGGAATCAGCCTGGAGGTGAAAGAAGGAGAGCTAATCAGCGTAATAGGACCGAACGGGGCTGGAAAGACAACGCTGATCCGCACTATCATGGGGCTTAAGAAAGCCGCATCAGGCAGCATTTTTTTCGAAGATAAGGATATAACGGCGCTCCCGGCATGGAAACGCGCCGATATGGGAATCGGATATGTTCCCGAGGGCCGGCGCGTCTTCGGCAATCTGACAGTGGAAGAGAACCTGTTGACCGGATGTTATAAGGTAAAGGACAATGTGAGGAAAAGGGCCAGTATCAAACGCGTTTATGAACTGTTTCCCCGTCTGGAGGAGAGAAAAAACCAGTCGGCCAGGACAATGAGCGGCGGTGAACAGCAGATGCTGGCAATCGGAAGGGCGCTTGTCCTGGAGCCGCGTCTTCTGCTGATCGACGAGGTATCGATGGGACTGATGCCCATCATGGTAAATACCTGCTTCAAGATTATAAAAGACCTGAATGACTCCGGCATCACGGTCCTTGTTGTGGAGCAGAATGCCAATAAAGCCCTTAAGATCGCCAACCGCGGATATGTTATTGAGACGGGCAATATCATTCTGGAGGACGATGCAAAGGTACTCCGGGAAAACGATGTGGTTCAGAAAGCTTATCTGGGAAGCTGATAGGGAGAACTGCAAAGAAGGACAGATGCGGAAAGAGGGACGGAAAAAATCAGCAGAAGAAAAGACAGCAGGAAAATACAACAGAATAAATGACAGACACGAAAGGAAGGTCATAGCAGACGCAAGAGAACAGGATAGCAGGGAGGGGAAGGAATAAAGAAATGGAACAAGCAGGGAAGTAAGTGAGGATTCGGATCGGGCCTGAATTCCGCCTGCTTCCCTGCATTGCCGTTATACAGGCTACTTCCCCATTATATTAATGGTTTCCGACTGATGCATCGTGAAAGGCCGGAAGGCAATAAATGTAATTTTTCGGAGCGGCTTCTGGGGGGGACATCTGCCGCTTCTGAATTATAATGCAAATTTTACATATATTTACGATGCAGCCTGCATGGGATTTTACATTGTTCCGTTATAATAGCAGCAGGGGATATGCTGCATGCTTCATCCCGGCCCTAAGACAAACGCCTGAAAGCGTTCGGAGGAGTAACGGCATGTCTGCCGATCATATGATAGAGCAGGTAATAAAAATTGCCTTAAAGGAGGCCTGTGAATGATTAAAACCTATGTAGTGGATACGAATGTTCTGATCCAGGCGCCATATGCGCTGAATTGTTTTGAAGATAATCAGGTGGTGATTCCGGTGGTAGTGCTGGAAGAGCTGGATAACCTGAAAAAAGCCGAGGGGGAGCGGGGGAACAACGCCAGACGGGCCATCAGACTGCTGGAACAGCTCAGAGTCTCAGGAGAGCTTTTAGAAGGGGTCAGGCTTCCCGGCGGCGGGATGCTCCGGATCGAGAAAAATTTTGTCGATGTGAAGCTGCCCAGGGATCTTCCCGATGAAAAAGCCGACAACAGGATTCTGAAGGTATGCAAAGGACTGGCGGAAAGCTGCCGGGACGGGAACAGGGCGGCCCATATAACAGGCGGGGAGACGGAAGAAGCCTCCCAGGTGATTCTGGTAACAAAAGATATATTGCTCCGCATCAAGGCCCAGATTATCGGTATCAGAGCAGAGGATTTCACAACCGAACAGGTATCCGACAAAGCGGAGCAATATATCGGAAGGACGGAGGTATTTGCCCCGGAGGAGCTGTTTAAGGAGTTTAAGAAAAAAGGAATTTCTACCAAAGAAGTTTACATAACAGACGAGAACGGAAAGCATTCAGGTCTCAAACTGGAGGAAAACGAATTTATTATATTAAAGGCGGATCAGTCCACAAAGAAGACCATGCTGGGGAGAGTGGAGAATGGGCGGATCCGGGAACTGGATTTTAAGAAGAGCCGTCCTTACGGTGTCACACCGAGGAATGCCGGACAGTATTTTCTGCAGGAGGCGCTGATGCAGCCGGCCGATAAGGCCCCGCTTGTCATAGTCAAGGGAATGGCGGGAACCAGCAAGACCTTTTATTCTCTCGCGGTTGGTCTTGAAAAGCTTGTTAATAATCCGAACGGGGAATACCGGAGGATTCTGATCAGCCGTCCAAACGCCCAGTTTGACACGGATATCGGCTTCCTGCCGGGAAATGAGCAGGAGAAAATTTCCCCTCTGATGCGGCCGATTATTGATAATCTGGAACAGCTCATTGACTCCAGTGAAGAGCAGCGCTATTCCAATGAGAAGGAATTGAGTGATAAGATACAGGAGATATTTGACAGGGGACTAATCCAGACGGAGGCTCTGAATTATATCAGGGGGCGTTCCATTGTGAAAACGTATCTGATTATCGATGAAGCCCAGAATATGACGCCGAATCAGGTAAAAGGAATCATCACCAGGGCGGGGAAGAACACAAAGATTATACTTCTCGGTGATCCTAACCAGATTGACCGGCCCTATCTCGACGAGAGAACCAACGGGCTGAGCTATGCGGCGGAATATATGAAAGGCAGTTCTCTCTGCTGGCAGATTACGCTGAGTGCAGAGGAATGCGAACGCTCGGCGCTGGCTATGGATGCAGTAAAAAGACTGTAGTATAATCATCGGCATGAGATGAAACGGAATATTAAAATTTTGTAAAAAACAGTTGACTTTATAGCTATGAAGTGATAAAACAATAAACGCATAGTAATGTACGAGTCTTAAACGAAAATGCATGGATGGGGAAATGTTGGATGGAATTGCCCGTTTCAGAGAGTCGCCGGCTGCTGGAAGGCGATACGGACGCCATGACAATCTCACCCCTGAGCAGCTTTCCTGAACATGCCGCTGGCGGATATAACATCTGCGGTGTTTATAGGGAAAGACGGTTTCTTACCGTTAAAAAAGATGCTGTTAAAGAGACCATACGGCCTGAGACAGCAAAAAAGAGGCTGTGTTTATATAAACATGGCAAGGCAGGGTGGTACCGCGGAATTATTTCGTCTCTGCAGCGTAAGCTGCAGGGACTTTTTATATTTATCAGGAAAGTTTTCCTGTTAAATATAAAACGCTCCGCGGAGTATCGTACTGCAAAGGAGCGCAATGCGCGATAAGGCCGGCAAGTACTTATGCAAATGGGAAAAGAGATAAAAAAGAAAGAGGGAAAACAAATGAATGGTATTACAATGATGGTACTGGCCATTGTAGTCTTAGGCGGAGCCTATTTACTGTATGGCCGTTATCTGGAAAAAAAATGGGGGATTGACCCCAAAGCAAAAACACCGGCTTTTGACATGGAGGACGGTGTGGATTACGTTCCGGCCGATACGAATGTTGTCTTTGGCCATCAGTTTGCTTCCATCGCAGGAGCAGGTCCGATCAACGGTCCGATTCAGGCCGCCATGTTCGGCTGGCTTCCGGTTCTTCTGTGGATTCTGATCGGCGGCGTCTTCTTTGGAGCGGTTCAGGATTTCGCTGCGATGTATGCGTCAGTTAAGAATAAGGGACGTACAATCGGCTATATTATTGAGGAATACATCGGCAAGCTGGGCAAGAAATTATTTCTGCTGTTTTGCTGGCTGTTCTGTATTCTCGTGGTCGCGGCGTTTGCTGACGTGGTCGCGGGAACCTTCAACGGTTTTGTGACGGCCGACGGCGTAACCTCCACTGTTGAGGCCAACGGCGCGGTGGCGACGACCTCCATGCTGTTTATCATTGAGGCGGTGGCACTGGGAATGATTTTAAAATACGGCAGACTGGGCAAGGGGCTCAATACCGCCATTGCAATCGGAATGCTGGTGGCGGCCGTGGGAATCGGTCTCTGCTTCCCGATTTACATAACAAGGCCAACCTGGCATATTATTATCTTTATTTATGTGCTGATCGCTTCGGTAGCGCCAGTGTGGAGCCTGTTACAGCCAAGGGATTATTTAAACAGTTATCTGCTTGTATTTATGATAGTCGCAGCAATTGCAGGCGTGTTTATCTCCAATCCTTCCTGTAACCTGAATTCTTTTAACGGATTTAATGTGGACGGACAGTATATGTTCCCAATCCTTTTTGTCACAATTGCCTGCGGAGCGGTGTCGGGATTCCACTCTCTGGTATCCTCCGGTACCGCGTCCAAGCAGATTAAAAATGAGAAAAATATGCTCCCGGTGTCCTTCGGCGCCATGCTGATGGAAAGCATGCTGGCAATTATCGCGCTGATCGCAGTGGCATCCTTTGCCGACGGGGAAGCGGCGGCAGCCGGACTTACGACTCAGCCTCAGATTTTCGCCGGGGCGATTGCCAACTTCCTGACGGCGGCCGGACTTCCGTACAGCCTCGTGTTTACCCTGATTAATCTTGCGGTTTCGGCATTTGCCCTCACCTCCCTTGACTCCGTGGCCCGTGTGGGACGTCTTTCATTCCAGGAGTTTTTTATGGAAGATGAGACGGAAGGAAAGGAAACCGGCTCATTTATCAAGCTTATGACGAATAAATATTTTGCCACAGCCCTGACGCTGATTCTGGCCTATCTGCTGGCAAAGGTCGGATACGCTGAGATATGGCCGCTGTTCGGTTCGGCAAACCAGCTCTTATCCGTATTAGCTCTGGTGGCCTGCGCCGTATTCTTAAAGAAGACAAACCGTCAGGGAGCGATGCTCTGGATTCCTATGGTATTTATGATGGCAGTGACATTTACCGCACTTGGAATGACGATATTCAAACTCGGCAGCGCCTTCTTTACAACAGGCCTGAGCTTTGGCAATACGCTTCAGCTTGTGTTTGCAGTCCTCCTGCTGATTCTCGGCGTGATTGTTGCCATCCAGGGAATCCAGAAGCTGGTTGGGAATGATAAGGCTGCGGACGGTATTGCCGGCAAGGAAAAAGAATTAGCATAAACATTAACGTGAATGCCGCAAACGGACTTAAATAACAGCGGTTTGCAGACTGCTTAGGGCAAAAAGATGTCAAAAAAAATGATATCTTTTTGCCCGTTTTCGTTTTTATTACCAATATTCGAAAGTTTGACTGTAAAATTTATGCATGCTATTGAGAAATCCTTTTTCCGGTGATATAATTCTTCCAATTGCAGCAAGAGGGACAGACATTACCGGGATGATGAAGGGATAAAGCATATGATGATATAGGAAAAGACATATGCAGGGGAACAGAGGTTAAGATGGAAAAAAAGCACATGTTCAGCAACAGGGATCTGAGGAAGCTGCTGATACCGCTGGTAGTGGAACAGATCCTGAACTCACTTATGGGAACAGCGGACAGTATCATGGTAAGTAATGTGGGGCCTGCCGCCATTTCGGCAGTTTCACTGGTGGATTCAATCAATATTCTGGTTATCCAGGCATTCTATGCGCTGGCGGCCGGGGGAGCCATCATCTGCTCACAGTATATTGGCCAGGGAGACCATAAAAATGCAGGCCGATCCGCAAATCAGCTGGTTTTTGTCGTTACGGTCATTTCAGCAGCGGTTACCGCGGCTTGTCTGGCATTCAGGATGCCTCTTTTGAAGCTGATTTTCGGTCAGGTGGAGCCGGCCGTTATGGATGCGGCCCAGATCTATTTCTTCTTTACAACATTATCATTTCCGTTTATTGCGCTCTATGATGCGGGCTCTTCGGTTTACCGGGCACAGGGGAATACAAAGCTGCCCATGACAATTGCCGTGGTTTCCAACGGGCTTAACATTTGCGGCAATGCCGTTTTAATATGGGGATTTAAAATGGGTGTCACCGGTGCAGCTTTGGCTACACTGGGTTCTCGAATTTTTTCCGCTGTCATCGTATTTGCTTTTTTGAGAAAAAAAGACCAGACTCTTGTCATCCGGGATTATTTCAAAATCAGGCCGGATTTATATAAAATCAGGATGATTCTGGCTGTCGGGATACCGAATGGAATTGAAAATGCCATGTTCCAGTTTGGAAAGCTGGCGATCCAGTCTACGGTATCCACAATGGGAACGATTGCGATTGCAGCGCAGGCTATGACAAATATTATGGAGAATCTGAACGGCATCGCGGCTATCGGTATCGGCATCGGCCTGATGACGGTCGTCGGGCAGTGCATGGGAGCAGGCCGGAAGGAGGAGGCGGTTTATTATATTAAAAAACTGAGCGGACTGGCCGAGATTGTAATTATTATAAGCTGTCTGGCTGTTTTTGCCCTGACAAAGCCGATCACGATACTGGCAGGAATGGAGAAAGAGAGCGCAGATATGTGCTTTTATATGGTAGGGTGGATAACGTTTGTCAAGCCCCTTGTATGGGCGCTGGCATTTATACCGGCTTACGGACTAAGGGCGGCGGGGGATGTGAAGTTCTCCATGTGTACCTCCTGTGTCACAATGTGGGCATTCCGGGTAAGCCTCTGTATTTTCCTGTGCAGGCAGTTTGGCTTTGGCCCGATGGCCGTATGGATTGGCATGTTTACGGACTGGACCATCCGCGCCGTCATTTTTACCTGGAGATTTTTGAGCGGGAGATGGATGTCTCATAAAGTGGTCTGACAGATACTGTCCGCAGAACCGCGTTATTCAGCGGGGCTGCGAATAGTAATATGGAGCAGGGCGATTGGAAAGGGAATGCCGGAGAATGGTAATCGGAGGATAAAAATAATGGAACCAGGCGAAAACTTGTATATGGGGGGCGGAATTCTCCGCCGGGGAGACAGAGTGGGACTGTCCTGCTGTTCAAACGGACTTTTGGAGGCAGACAAAGGCTCTCTGGAGCTGCTGAAGGAAAGGCTGGCCCTGATTGGGCTGGAGGCGGTGGAAAGTCCTTTCCTGTACAGAGGCGTTACCGCATTCAGCGGAACCGGGACACAGAGAGCGCATGCGCTGATGGATTTTTACCGGGATGAGACCGTAAAAGCCGTTTTTGACGTTTCGGGCGGAGATATGGCTAATGAGGTACTGACTGATTTGGATTTCGAAATGATCAGCGCCTCCGATAAGATATTTTTCGGATACAGTGATTTGACGACGGTGATTAACGCTATTTATACGAAGACGGGAAAAAAGTCGGGGCTGTACCAGCTGCGCAACCTGACGGGCCCCTGCTGGCAGGAGCAGTTCTCCCAATTCAGGGAAACATTGATGGAGGGCGGAAGTATGCTGAACAACTTCTCTTTTCATTTTCTTAGGGGAACCAGGATGGAGGGAACAGTGCTGGGCGGAAACATCCGCTGCCTGCTGAAACTGGCAGGAACACAGTACTGGCCCGATTTTACCGGGAAACTTCTGTTCCTTGAATGTAATGGCGGAGAAGTTCCGCAGATTGTGGCGTATTTAAACCAGTTGAGCCAGATCGGGGTATTTTGTCAGATATCCGGGATTTTGCTCGGAACGTTTTCTAGAATGGAAAGCAGAGGACTGCATCCCACGGTGGAAGAACTACTGCTTCGGATGATCCGCCCGGAACTTCCCGTGGCAAAAACATTTCAGATTGGTCACGGAAGCGATTCCAGGTGTCTTATGATCGGTGATCATATCAGAATTCATCAGGCGCTGCAGGAACAGAAACCGCCGGCCTGAGTATTGCTGCTGGTTACTGGCAGCGGTTTATACTTGATATCCGGAAGGCAAAATGATATAATTTTTAATAATTGTTTGCAGGCTGCATTTTGTGGTGTGATTTACCGATTCCAACGCCGGAGTGAGCGGTGGCTGGATTAGATAAAAATCACTTTGTAAGTATTGTAGGAGAAGAAAGATGATGAATTATAAAAAGTATAAGCGTGTACCGGTAGTTGATTTCCCCCGGAGGGAATGGCCGAATAAAGAGATTAAAAAAGCTCCCGTATGGTGCAGCGTGGATTTGCGCGACGGCAACCAGGCTCTGATTGAGCCGATGGTGGTGGAGGAGAAGATTGAGATGTTTAATCTTCTTGTCAGAATGGGATTTAAGGAGATTGAGATAGGATTTCCGGCTGCCTCCCAGATTGAATTTGATTTTTTAAGACAATTAGTTGAGCGAAAACTGATTCCGGACGACGTGGTAGTGCAGGTTCTCACTCAGTGCCGTGAGCATCTGATACGCCGTACCTTCGAATCCATTCAGGGAATCAAGAAAGCAATTGTACATATTTACAATTCCACATCGACACTTCAAAGGGATGTCGTATTCCACAAAGAGCGTGACGAAATTAAAGAAATTGCCGTTGAAGGAACCAAAATGGTGAAGAAATATCTGGACAACCATGAAGGAGAAGTGATTCTGGAATATTCACCGGAAAGTTTTACCGGCACGGAATTAGACTTTGCCCTTGATATCTGTACCGCAGTACAGGATGAATGGGGACCGACTCCGGAGAAAAAGATGATTATCAATCTTCCGGCTACGGTTGAGATGACAACACCGAATGTCTATGCCGATCAGATTGAGTGGATGAATAAGCACTTCAAAAACCGCGACAGCATTATCTTGAGCGTACACCCCCACAATGACAGGGGAACCGGCATTGCAGCGGCAGAGCTGGCGCTTATGGCCGGGGCGGAACGTATCGAGGGAACGCTGCTCGGCAACGGAGAGCGTACCGGTAACGTCGATATTTTGAATATTGCATACAATATGTTCTCACAGGGGATAAATCCCGGATTGGAAATTGAGAATATCAAGGAGATTACGGAGATCTGCGAGCGCTGTACCAAGATGCCGGTGGATCCGAGACATCCTTATGCAGGAAAGCTGGTATTTACCGCATTCTCCGGTTCCCATCAGGATGCCATTAACAAAGGAATGCAGGCTCTTGCAAAGAGGACAGACGGCATATGGGAAGTGCCTTACCTTCCGATCGATCCGAGCGATATCGGCCGGGAATACGAGCCGGTAGTGCGCATCAACAGCCAGTCCGGCAAGGGCGGGGTTGCCTTTGTCATGGACAGCTTCTACGGATTCCGTCTTCCAAAGGGAATGCACAAGGAATTTGCAGATATTATCCAGAGGATTGCGGAGAAACAGGGCGAGGTTGCGCCGGAACAGATTATGGACGAGTTCCGCATCAATTATCTGGATCGCAAGGAACCAATGCATTTCAAAAAATGCCAGATTACGGACCGGGAGTACGAGGGAGGCGGATTTGCCACGGTTGCCCACCTTATCTTCACGGATCACGGCGAAGAGCGGGAGGTTGACGGCGTAGGAAACGGCCCGATTGATGCCATTCAAAGAGGACTCGAAGATGCACTCGGCATACAGATCCGTGTTCTGGATTACGACGAGCATGCACTCCGCTCCGGTTCGGGTGCGCAGGCGGCTTCCTATATTCACCTGATGAATGTGGAAACCGGAGAAGCGACATACGGAGTCGGAATCAGCTCCAATATTACGCGGGCATCGATCCGCGGTATATTCAGCGCTGTAAACAGATTATTTTATAAATAAGGGATAAAAAGAGTTCGCAGCGTGCCTGAAAATTCAATCCCGCTCCGGGAAGTTAAGCGAGTTGTAAACAGGTAAACAGCAGTGTAAAAAGCCTTTTCCAGGTGCCGCCTCATAGAGCGGCGCCGGGAAAGGCTTTTATTGATGACGGTGATCGTGCGCGGAGCGTGCAGGTTATCGTTGTCCGCCGTCCGTATGAAAGCCGGCATTGTCTCCGGAGCCTTTCTTATGACTGGTTCGCTGCGGAAGGAACCGATATGCATCAGGCGATCGGTTTTTCCTCGATCAATGTCACAGCCCCGTTTTCCACCTCGATGAAAAACGGCATTTCCGGTTCATCAGAGTCGGAGAAGCTGCGCCCCCAGTCGATGAAACGGTATTGTGTGTCGGCTGTCAGCTTGAGTATGGTCCGGGACCGGCTGGGATTATGGATATAATATCCGTCCGGCATATCGTGTTCCGTCAGTTTAAGGGAGCGGACTTTTTCCTTGTCTTCCGGTGTTATCCACTCCGCCATATCCACCCACAGGTTATCGTTGTCCATCCGCCTGATAAACGCGCAATAGGAGCCGGAGGGCTTTGCTTCTTTCCGTCGTTGGAAGATATGCCATTCTTTATCCTCTGACAGTACCATGATTCTGCCGTCCCCGGAGTCCCAGGTGTATGGGCTGCCTATACAGCCGAAGTTGGACTGTCCTTCCTCACCCGGAATTGCTTCAGGCTCCAGAGAGGATGAGATATACCCGTCCACACTGCCTGAATCGCCCATGGGGCCGATTTCCGAGGTGCCGTAATAGATTGCCCCGTCTGCAAAAAGTATCCTGTTCTCAAATTCACTGTCTGCCTGTTTCGACAGAGAAGGGGCTTTGGTATTGTTATTTTGTGACCCGCCGTCATATTCCAAACTGTCGGCGGAACCATCCTCCGAAGGGGTATCAGTGTCGGAGAAGGTGACGGTGACGAAGAGAACCCGGTCATACCCCCGCTTTTCAAGGTCGGGAAGATTATGGTAATCCGTCACATTACCGCTTGTGATGGTATCTGACTGAGTGTTCGCCACCATGGCCAGAACCTCTTTCTCATTATAGTGGAAGGAGGAGAGGGTGCTGAGATGGCTGGTGATGCTGGATCGGTATCCCGAAGTGGAATTAATCAGGCAGGAGTATCTCCCGCCATCCCAGGAGACAGTAATCTCGTCCGGATCCATCAGGACGGATAAACTGCCCTCGGAGGGAGCAGGTCCGCCTGTCCGGGCCAGGCAGACCATTTCGCCATCTTTAAATTCCTCAACAGAAAAAATAAGCTTTTTCAGCTTATCATCTGCTTTATATCTGAAAATCCGGCTGGAAGAATGGGTGTCCACAAGGGAAATCAGGTCACGTTCCCTGTCGGACAGGGGCATCTCGCTTATTTCCATGGGGGACATGGCGTCAGGGGAGGAACTTTTCTGACGGCCGCAGGCCGTGAGCATCACACCGGCCAGTGCTATTACGGGGAGCAGAACCGGTAAAATTTTATATGGTGATAATTTGTTAATATGTTTCAAAAAGATTCTCCTTTCTGATGTGCGCGGAACGTGCAGGTTATCGTTATTTTACCATATGTCCGGTTGCCGCTTTTTACTTTTTTATTACTTCTTTCGTGCTGAAATATGAAGGTTTCCATAACAAATATGATTATATCGGAGTGGTTGCGGAGGGAAACTGTATTTAATTATAATGAATTGTTGACAATTTTATTGCTTAATGTATACTGAAAGATAGGAAAAAACAGGGAGGGGATTGTATGAAAGCGGATCAGGGAAACAACTTAAGTGAAATGGTATATCATTATTTACTGGATATGATTTTATCCATGAAAATCAAGCCGGGAGATCGAATTCCGGAGGCCAGGATTGCCACTCAGTTCGGGATCAGCAGAACTCCGATCCGTGATGCGATGAAGCAGCTGGCCAATGACGGCATACTGAATATTTATCCGAACCGCTTTGCTGAAGTAAAAATGTAAAAATTAAATGAAAAATAGAACATAATATGGATTTTCCTGTACCAGATAAACAAAAAAATAAAAAATAATTAAAAAGTAGACAGTTTTAACAAATATATAGGCTCTGCAGGAGCAGTACGGAGCGTGCAGGTTATCGTTTGCTCAGTGTCACAGGCAGTGAATAATGAAAGATAGAAAACTGCAAAAAGATTGGCAAAGGCTTTATTTGTAGATAATGGCTGCTCCGTTTGGGGCAGCCATTTTGTACGGTGTTAGTAAGATAAAATTTTTACTGATATATCTAATACGATACAGCTATAGTGTGATATAATGTGAACAGAGCAGGTGTGATGCCTGCAAATGTCCAAGCACTGGGGTGAGTTTTATGTATTTATCCTAAGTGCAGCTATATTCTGAATATTGATGAGAACAAAAATTAAGCTATGAAGATATGGGAAATTGCATCGGATGATGTTGGAATTTAGAAAAGCAACATATTTTACTGGGAAAGGAATTGTGCAGTTTTTATGACGGAAACCATAGAATATTATAATAAAAATGCAGAAGCATTTAGGGATAATACGCAAAATGTTGTTTTTACGGAGACACAGGAAAAATTTATAAAATATCTAAAGCCAGGCGCCAGAATATTGGATTTCGGATGTGGTTCCGGAAGGGATACGAAGTATTTTCTTAATAGGGGATTCCAGACAGAAGCGACGGACGGCTCGGCAGAACTTGTTAAGATAGCCTCGGAATACACGGGGATTCAGGTAAAGCAAATGCTGTTTCAGGAGCTGGATGAGAACAATATATATGATGGGATATGGGCCTGTTCCTCGATTTTACATCTTACGAGAGGTGAGCTGACAGATGTGCTTAAAAAAATAGCTGGGGCGCTTGTCTCTAGAGGCGTGGTTTATACGTCCTTCAAGTATGGAACAGAAGAAACAGAACGGAACGGCCGTTACTTTACGGATATGACAGAGGATAAAATAAAAAGATTGCTGGATATTGTGGGCCTGTTCCTTATAGAAGATATGTGGATTACTTCGGATGTGCGTCCGGGAAGAGAAGATGAAAAATGGCTGAACTTAATTTTACGGAAAAAGAGTTAGAAAACAGGGAGACTATGACGTGGAAGGATGAACGCTGTGAAGCGATTACAGGCGGCGAAAATAAAAACAGGTTTTTGCTGTATCAGTTGAAATATAGCATGATGAATGCAGATCGAATTGACATCATTGTGTCTTTTCTTATGGAATCCGGGGTTAGAATGCTGTTAAAGGATTTGCAGAGGGCTTTGGAGCGGGGAACCAGGATTCGGATTCTGACGGGAAATTATCTCGGTATTACGCAGCCGGGGGCGTTGTATTTGATAAAAGATGCCTTAGGTGATCAGATTGACCTTCGGTTTTACAAAGAGAAAGAGCGTTCTTTCCATCCTAAGGCTTACATATTTCATAAAAAGGAATTCGGTGAAATCTATATAGGTTCCTCGAATGTATCTCGAAGCGCCCTTACATCAGGGATAGAATGGAATTATCACTTTGACGTTTTCAGGGATAAGGATAATTTTAACCGCTTTTTTGAGAACTTTGAAGATTTGTTTTATAACCATTCGATTGTCATTGATGATGAGGTATTAAAGCAATATTCGAAGGAATGGAAGAAGCCGGCGTTACAGAAGGATTTGGACAGATATGATAACGTAAGCAAAGATAGCCGCGATACCGAGGCTCAGATGCTGTTCCAGCCCAGGGGAGCGCAGATAGAAGCTCTTTATGCCCTGAAGAACAGCCGGAGAGAAGGGGCGGATAAGGGACTGGTCTATGCGGCGACGGGAGTTGGCAAGACATATCTTGCTGCATTTGACTCCGCAGGATTTGAAAAGGTATTGTTTGTTGCTCACAGGGAAGAGATTTTACGGCAGGCAGCCAAAAGCTTCCAGAATGTAAGGCATTCTCAAGATTATGGTTTTTTTACCGGGAAAGAGAAGACCGTGGGAAAATCAGTCATTTTTGCGTCTGTGGCTACTTTGGGAAGACAGGCGTATTTACATGACAGGTATTTTGCTGAAGATTATTTTGATTATATTGTAATCGATGAATTCCACCATGCGGTTACGGAGCAGTATAAGCGGATTATGGCATATTTTAAGCCAAAATTTCTGCTTGGACTGACTGCTACACCTGAGAGAATGGACGGAAGAAGTATTTATGAATTGTGTGATTATAATGTACCCTATCAGATAAGCCTTCAGGACGCCGTGAATAAGGGAATGCTTGTACCGTTTCATTATTATGGCGTTTATGACGAGACGGTGGATTATTCCGGCATACGTAAAGTGAAAGGGAAATATGATGAGGAAGAATTGACCAGGGAACTGTTGGTAAACAAGAGGTATGCTCTGATCTATAAGCACTACATGAAGTATCGGTCCCAAAAAGCTCTGGGTTTCTGTTGTTCCAGAAAACATGCGGAGGAGATGGCAAAGGAGTTTTGCCTGCGTGACATACCGGCTGCAGCAGTTTACAGCAATTCTGATGGCGGGTATTCAGAGGATAGAAGTGTGGCCCTGCGAAAACTGGAACACGGGGAGATCAAGGTTATTTTTTCCGTAGATATGTTTAATGAAGGTTTGGATATCAGTGATATTGATATGGTGATGTTTTTACGTCCTACGGAATCACCGGTAGTGTTTTTGCAGCAATTAGGAAGAGGACTGAGAAAAAGCAGAGGGAAGGATTTTTTAAATGTCCTAGATTTTATCGGTAATTATGAAAAGGCCGGCTCAGCCCCGTTTTTGCTCAGCGGAAGACCGTATTCCAGCGCGGAAGCCGGAAGAATGCAGCAGTCAGATTTTACATTTCCGGATGACTGTGTTGTAGACTTTGATATGCGTCTGATTGATTTGTTTCAGGAAATGGCGAAGAAAAGGGTAAAAAAAGACGATAGGGTCCGCGAGGAATATTTCCGCATTAAAGAACTGCTGGATGGCAGGGTGCCCAGCAGGATGGAACTATTTACTTATATGGAAGATGAGGTTTACCAGATATGCAGTGAGGTGAAAAACAGTCCGTTTAAGCACTATCTGAGATATCTGGATAGTTTGAAGGAGCTTGGGGCGGAAGAGGAGGCTGTTTATCATAGTATAGGGAATGAGTTACTGGAAATGATGGAGACTACGAAGATGACAAAATCCTATAAAATGCCGGTTCTTATGGCGTTTTATAATGATGGTGATATTAAGATGGAAATTGATGAAGAAGATATTTATCGGAGCGATATGACATTTTATTATACGGCGAATAACTGGAAGGACTTAGAAAAAGATAAGTCCACCAGAGATTTTAGGACATGGGACAAGAAGAGGTGGATTAGTGAGGCACTGAAGAATCCGGTGCGTTTTTTGATGGAATCTGGGAATGGTTTTTTTATAAAGAAGGAAGGGGCGGTACTCGCATTAAGTGAACAGCTTCATGATGCAGTGAAACAGAGCGGATTTGCGGAGCAGATGAAGGATATCATTGAATATAGGGTGATGGATTATTATCGGAAGAGGTATGAAGCGATATAAGATTGAAAGCTCAAAAGGAGGAGGTGTGGCTGCGTACGAATATAAAATTTATGGTAAGAAAATAAGAAAAAATAGTTTTATACAAAACTGCTGATGAAAAAGAAAATGGTAATGAGAACCCGGAATTATTTCCCGGCGGCACTCTGTTCAAATCAGATTGCCGCCGGATAAAACACAATATTACAAATCCAGTAATATATATCCAATACTACTAATTCTTCTCACTTAAAAAAACATCTCCTCACAAATCCTTTTCCCCGTCTCCGTCCGGAAGATATTATGATAAGCCGCATCGGCAGCCTCCGGTTCCAGTCCTTCTTCAAACAGATTTACCAGGAAATCGGCCTCCAGCAGTATCTGGTAATCCAGGCCGTCCACATCGGAATAAGTGTGGTGATGACCGACCAGATAGCAGACGCGGTCGACAACGGAGGCGCGGAAACCGAGGGAACGGAGCAGTTTTTCAGCGGGTTCAGGTCCTTCCTGTTCCTGCAGCTTGCCGTTGCAGTAGCCATACTTTTCTTCGGCAGGTTTAATCCCGATATCGTGTACAATTGCGGCGGCTTCCAGAATAAACTGGGTATCGCTCTCCAGATTCTCCGACAGCCCAATCAGACGCGCGAAGCTGTGAACCTTGATAAGGTGCTGAATCCGTTTCGGATCGCCGGAGTTGTAGCTAATCATTTTCATTAATAGGTCGTCTAAAATATCCATTTCAAAATTCCCCTCTTTCCGCTGCGGGTGAGGTCACACCCGTTATAAGAATACAATTGTGTAAGTAAAGTTCGGACAGCATGAACTGTTATCTAGAGTATACCTGATTTGCGCCGCCGCTACAACGCCTTTGTTTACTTTTCCCTTAAAGTATAGTAAAATAAGTGTTACTATTCACAGCCCCGCTGAAAAACGCGGTTTAGCGGACAGTAACAAGTAAGTAACAATTCAGACAGGCCTGCACACTTACTGTGCCGACCATACTAAAATGCAATGGCAGACACCCGTTAAAGGGCGTCTGATGCTGTAATTGTTGCAATCATAATGGAGGAATTCTTAACGGATGAAAAAGTATGATTATCTTCTGGTAGGAAGCGGCCTGTATGCGGCCGTATTTGCCTGGATGGCCGGAAAACACGGGAAGAGATGTCTTGTGATAGAAAAGAGAGAGCATATTGGAGGCAATATTTACTGTGAAGAAACGGAAGGGATCCGGGTACATCAGTACGGCGCCCATATCTTCCATACCTCCAACCGGGAAGTATGGGATTTTGTCAATCAATTCACGGAGTTTAACCGTTATACCAACAGTCCGGTCGCAAATTATAACGGCGAGATGTACAATATGCCGTTCAACATGAACACATTCAGTAAAATGTGGGGCATTTCCAAGCCGGAAGAGGCGAAAGCCATTATAGAGGAGCAGAAAAAAGCCGTTCCCGGAGAGCCGGAGAACCTGGAGGAGCAGGCGATCAAGCTGGTCGGTACGGATATCTATAAAAAACTGGTAAAGGGCTATACGGAAAAGCAGTGGGGACGTGATTGCAGGGAGCTTCCCGCCTTCATTATGCGCCGTCTGCCGGTGCGTTTTACCTATGATAACAATTATTTTAACGATCCTTATCAGGGAATCCCGAAAGATGGTTATAATGCTATTATAGAAAAGCTTTTTGAGGGCTGCGAAATCAGGACCGGAACAGACTATCTGGAGAACCGGGAAGATTACGACGGGATAGCAGAAAAGATTGTTTACACCGGAATGATAGATGCGTATTACGATTACCGCTTCGGCAATCTGGAGTACAGAAGCCTGCGGTTTGAATCGGAGCTTTTGGATACCGACAATTACCAGGGAGTGGCTGTCGTCAATTATACCGACAGGGAAACTCCGTTTACGCGAATCATCGAGCATAAACATTTTGAATTCGGAAAACAGCCAAAGACTGTCATTACCAGGGAATATCCCGAAGACTGGAAGATGGGCATGGAGCCGTATTATCCGGTAAATGATGAGAAGAACCAGGAGCTTTACGGCAAATATGCCGGACTTGCAGCCGGTGAGGAAAATGTGATTTTCGGCGGCCGCCTGGCAGAGTATAAGTACTATGACATGGATAAGGTAATAGAATCTGCGCTGAAACGTGCGAAAGAGGAATTTGGAGATGAGCAGTAATAAAACTGTAACCCACGGGCAGATACCGGCCGGCCGGCCCGCTGCTGAGCCGCATCCGCAGGCACAGGACAGGTTCTACGAACCGGAAATCCTAAGCCGCCTGCAGCAGGAAATCCTCTCAATCCTTGATGATTTTCTGCTAATCTGTGAAACGTACCATCTGGAATATTTCGGCATTGCCGGGACGGGAATCGGTGCCATCAGACATAAGGGGTTTATCCCCTGGGATGATGACATCGATATTGCCATGCCCAGAAAAGACTTTGAGAAGTTTCTGAAGATTGTGCAGAAGAAGATGGGCGATAAATATCTTGTTCTGAATGCAAAAACATGCCCGGCATATCCTCTGATGACGACCCGGCTTGTAAAACGGGGAACCGTATTTATTGAGGAAGTGATGAAGGACGTTGACTGCCCGTTCGGAATTTTTCTGGATCTCTATGTGCTGGACAATGTCTCCGACAACCCGGTTATGTATCAGGTGCAGTCCTGGACGGCATGGTTTTTCAGCAAGCTCATGATCCTGCGGGCCATTCCGAAACCCACACTGGCACAGAAGGGATGGAAGGCAAAGCTGATCTGGTCGGTCTGCGGCCTGGTTTACAGCAGCATGAAACGGCTTTGCATTTCGCCGGAAGGCCTGAGAAGGCGGTGCGAGGCGGTATGCAGGCGGTATGAGAAGATAGATACGGACCGGATGGCATTCCTTCCCGACACCAGCCCCTATTGGAATCTGGTGGACAAGCGGAAATACCATCCTCTCAGAAAAATAGAATTTGAGGGAAGAATGATTAATTTTCCCGGCAATATAGAAGAGATGCTCATCAACATGTACGGAGACTTCATGGAGCTTCCTCCTGCGGAAAAACGAAAAACGCATTATCCTTATAAACTGTCCTTTTCCGGCGGAGAGAATCCCGGGGTCTAAGGTACGTCGCCGTGAAAAATATGACAACAAATGAAAGACAGGTAACCGTGATGAATCTACTCAGAACACTCCTGATTGGCGGAGATGATAATCTGGAAAAACGGAATATGGTCTGGAACATGCTGGGAAGCTTGCTCTATGCGTTCGCATCGATGGTTCTGTCTATCGTGGTGATTCAGGTAGTGGGAGAGGACGAAGGTGGAATATTCAGCTTCGCCTTTTCCGCATTCGGACAGCATATGTTTATGGTCGCCTATTTCGGAATGCGTCCCTTTCATATTACGGATATAGGAAGGCGTTACACCTTTGGGGAATATCTGCGCCTGCGTTTTGTAACCTGCGGCGGAGCGCTTGTTTTTGGCCTGCTGTATGTATACTTTAACCAGGATACTTATACTTACGTAAAGACCATGACGGTGATATTAATGGTTTGTTATAAGGTGATAGACGGCTTTGCCGATGTATACGAAGCCGAGTTTCAGAGAGACGGCCGCCTTTATCTGACAGGAAAGTCCAATACGTTCCGGACGCTCTTTTCAGCGGGCAGCTTTATCGCCTGCCTTGTTATGAGCCATAACCTGGTGCTGTCCTGTATGGTTTCGGTGATTGCACAGATTCTGGGCGTCCTGATATTTAATATATCCATAATCGGAGAGCTTCCCCAGGTGGACTGGAGCTGCCGGAAAGGCAGATGTTCGCTGCTGTTTCAGGAAAACTTCCTGCTGTTTCTCTCGGCGATTATTGATTTCTATGTATTTTCCGCATCTAAATATGCAATTGAGGGAAATATGCTGAACAAAGATCAGGCCATTTTCGGAGCTATCTTTATGCCGACCAGCGTCATTAACCTGGTGGCCGGTTTCGTAATCAGGCCTTATATTACAAAGCTGTCCCTGGTCTGGGAAAACCGCGAATTTGCGAATTTCGCGAAGGTGGTCGGCCGTCTGGCTGCCATCATTGCCGGACTTACGGTGCTGGCTTTAGGCGGAGCATGGTTCCTGGGAATACCGGTGCTGAGCATGCTGTATCCGAAGTTAGGATATGCGATTGCAGACAGCCGCCTGCCGCTGCTTCTGATCATTTTGGGAGGAGCGTTTAACGCCTATATTAACCTGTTCTATTATTCACTGATTATTATGCAGAAGCGCAGGCACATATTTGTCATATATGCCCTGGTGGCAGGGGCCGCCTTCCTGATTTCCTCTCCGTTTGTGAGGTGGATGGGAATTCTGGGAGGAGCGTTGTCCTACCTGATGCTGATGTTTGCGCTGACAGTCTGCTTTGGGCTGACGGCCCTCTATTTTTACAGGAAAGAAAACCGAAATGGGAGGAAAATGGCGAAATGATTAATTTTACAGTTGGACCCGTTCAGATGGAGGAAGAGATACGGGAAATCGGCGCAGAAGAGATACCGTATTTCCGCACGCCGGAATTCTCCGCACTGATGAAGGAAAATGAATCCCTGATGACCCGTTTTATGAAGGCCGGTGATAAGGCCAGAACAGTGTTTCTGACAGCCTCCGGCTCAGGGGCCATGGAGGCGGCGGTAATCAACCTTTTTACCCCGGATGACCGGCTTTTGGTGGTGAATGGCGGCAGCTTCGGCGCGCGTTTTGTGAAAATCTGTGCTGTCCATGGGATTCCTTATGATGAAATAAAACTGGAGAGCGGCCGGAAATTAACGGCCGGGCATTTAATTCCCTATGCAGGCCAGGGATATACGGGTTTTCTCGTCAATGTCCACGAAACTTCCACCGGAGTTCTCTATGATATGGACTTAATCAGCCGTTTCTGCAGGAAAAACGGGATGTGGCTTGTGGTGGATGCCATCAGCTCTTTTCTGGCCGATGACTTCAGGATGGAGGAATGGGGCGTGGATCTGGTGCTGACCGGATCACAGAAGGCTTTGGCCCTGCCTCCGGGGATTGCCGCGGTTGTGATGAATGAAAGAGCAGTTAAACGGGTGGAAAAGGCAGAACCCAGGTCGCTCTATTTTAACCTGAAGGACTGTTTAAGAGACGGGGAACGGGGACAGACTCCGTTTACCCCGGCTGTCGGCATCCTGATCCAGATGAACCGCAGGCTTAAAATGATAGACGAAAAGGGAATGGAAAGGGAGAGGGAGCAGATAGAATCATTGGCATCAGATTTCCGGCGCCAGATTTCCGGTATGCCGTTTGAAATTGTATCCGAATCGCTGTCTGCGGCGGAAACGCCCCTTCATCCCACCGGAACGCTTCCCGACGGAAGTCCGGTATCGGCTTACCGGATTTTTGAGATACTGAAAGACGAATACGGGATCTTTGTATGCCCCTGCGGCGGTGAACTGGCAGAGAAGGTTTTCCGCGTGGGCCATATAGGGCATCTTACGGCAGAAGATAATAAAAAACTGATTGATGCATTGAAAGACATGCAGAACAGGGGGCTTTTGTGAAAACACTGATTTTAGCGGCAGGACGAGGGACGAGAATATCGCGTTATCTTTCCGGAAACCCGAAATGTACGGTGGATATCGGGGAAGGAAAATGTCTGATCCAGTATACGGTGGATCTGCTGAAATCCAGGGGAATCCGCGATATCGGGATTGTTCTGGGATATAAGAGCCAGGTGATACGCGACGTTCTTGAGGGCCGGGAGGTTTCATTTTTCTATAACCCGTTCTACGATGTAACCAACAGCATTGCTTCCGCCTGGTTTGCCAGGGATTTTCTCGAAGGAGACGATCTGCTGATTATGAATGGGGATGTTTACCTGGAAGACCGTCTTCTGGACCGGATTCTGGCGGAGAAGAAGAGTCCGGTGATGTTTGCCGATGAGAGCCGGAAAGAGACGGCCGATTATAAATTTTTCTATGAATACGGGATTTTAAAAAAATACGGGAAAGAGCTGGAGGGCAGCGATATTACAGGTGAATATATCGGAATCGGCCGGTTTGCCAGAGCGTTCCTTCCCGAATTTTGCGGCAGGATGGAAGCGATGATTAACCGGCAGGAGCATTCCGTCTGGTGGGAGAATGTGATTTACGGACTGACAAAAGAGATGCCGGTCTATGTGGAGGACGTGGACGGACATTTTTGGGCGGAAGTAGATTATATCGAGGATTACGAGCGGATTCTGGAACACAGAGGCGTGGAAAAAATCGTGAGATAGTATACCGTAACAATTCAGTCATGATGTATTCCGCGAGGTGTTTTCCCGTTTCTGTGCATCGTTTATTGCAGTTTGGCCAAAGGCTGAACTGTAATAGCTTACCCGATAAATAGAGCAGGCAGGTGTGGACTTTGAAAGAGAACGTTCAAAAAGAAATTATAAAAAACCAAAAGAAGCTGGCTCTGACCGTGCTGGCTGTTCTTATTGCAGGCATTTTTCTCGAAATATTCTGTAATCTTCCGCTGATCCGGGCGAACTCCGGGAAAAACCAGGGCAGTTTTTCAGTTGACATAAGTCAGACTACTTATGAGGGATTCCATGAAGACGGAGGAAAACTGGTATTTGACGGGAACGGCGGCAAGATACGCGTGCCGCTTAGCGGACGTTATGTGGACAAGTTATGTTATTCCTACGAATATGAGGGGCTGCTGAATGCCACGGTGAAGGTGGGAGTTTATAATGAGTATGGCGAGCTGCGGGAGCGTGACATCCTGACGGTGGAAGACAGAAACAGCAAGAATATAAAAACTTCCTGGATTCCTGTGGGAAAGAGGGCGGAGTATGCGGAAATCTATATTTTCCGGGATGCTCTTGACGAGCCGGGGCTGTCTTATATTGATTTTTCCGGTTTTCCGTTAAAAATCTCAGGTTTTGAGGCAGTCACAATCCCTGCCGTCAACTGGTACAGGCTGTGCTTCTTCTGGTGCGCCCTTGGAATTGCCGCCATGCTGATTTTCTTCCGGGAGTATTTTGGAAAACGGATTGAAGTGGGATTCCTGGTTATTTCCGTCACCATCGGGACGCTTTTCTCCCTGTCCCTGCCGGCCAATAAGGTGAGCTGGGATGAGGAGGTTCATTTTTCACAGAGCTTCTGGCTGTCCAACTACAGAACGCCGGTATCGGTTTCCCCTGCCGTCACCCAGGAGTTTATTGCCGGGATTGACACCTGGCCTTATAATCAGCCGGGAACAGTGGAAGAACAGAGAGAGCTTGACAATTATCTGGACACTGCGGGCGATTACCGGAACGGTGGAATTACCTGGAGCGCTGATTTAAATAAAACAATTTTTACCGGATATGCCGGCGAGGCATTATTCCTGAAAGCGGGACAGATGTTTCGTCTGCCCTTCTCCCTCGTATATAAGCTGGGAAGGCTGGGCAACCTTTATATTTACTGTATCATCCTCTGTCTGGCCATCAGGAAAACACCGGTCGGAAAAGGGATTATGGCTTTCCTCGGGCTGATGCCGGAGCCGATGATGCTGGCCGGGGTATATTCCTACGACCCGACTGTGACGGCTTTTATGTATTTATCCTTTGCCTGCATCCTCCGGGCCATTTTAGATACGGAGAAAAAGATAACCTGGACGGACTATGCCGTGATGATGCTGGCATTCTTCTGGGGATGCCGAATCAAGGCGGTATATGCGCCGCTGCTCCTGGTTGGCTTGTTAATACCTGCGGATCATTTCAGAAGCCGGAAAGAGCGTCTTATCATGAAGGGCGGAATGATAGCCTTGTGCCTTGGACTGATGGCCTCTTTTGCACTGCCGGCAATCTTTTCACCCAGCGAGACAGGAGATTTGAGGGGGGAGAATACCAGCGAGGCAGGACAGATGTCCTATATACTTGGACATCCAGTCGCTTATGCAAAGATATTGCTCCAAAATATCTTTAATACCCTGCCTTCTTATGTAATGGGCGAAAAATCGCTGGGACTGCTGGGACATCAGGGAGAGGCAGCGTTTCCCTGGCTGATTTATGCAGGCTCTGCGGCAGTTATCCTCACGGGTGGACAGTCTTCCTGTGGAAAACGTCTTGACTGGAAGCAGAAATTGTGGATATTCGTCCTCGCATCGGCGGCAGTTGTCCTTGTCTGGACATCTATGTATCTTGTTTTTACAACACCGGGCAATACTTATATTGACGGCGTGCAGGGACGTTACTACATTCCGCTTCTGTTCCTGGTATGGCTGGTGTTTAACCCGAAATGGATTACCGTACACCTTAAAAATCAGGATTACTACGCAGTGGTGCTTGCGCTGGCAGGAGGAATTCTTTTGTCAGAGTATTATGTGAATGTGCTGCAGAAGTTCTGTCTGTAACATTTAATATTGAAAGGAAGTGGCAGGATGAAGATACAGAAACGAGGTTTGGTTATGTCCGGCACTATAACCGGCGCAGACAAAGAAGGACGGCCGTGGCATACCTTTGCAGTCTGTGCCTATAAGGATTCGCCTTATCTGGAGGCCTGCATCCGCTCCCTTACGGAGCAGCAGGTAAAGACAGATGTGATTTGCTGTACCTCCACTCCGAGCCCTTACATCGAAAAAATTACAAAGAAATATGCGGTTCCTCTCTATGTGAGGGAGGGAGAGAGCAACATCAGGGAGGACTGGCTGTTTGCCTGGCATAAAGCCGGTGGCCGTCTGGTGACGATTGCCCATCAGGACGACGTTTACAGAAGCGATTATACAAAGGAGCTTTATCAGGCGTTTGCGAAATACCCCGACATGTCGGTTTTTGTCAGTGATTATATGACGTTAAAGATGACGGAAAGAGGGATGAAGACCGAGTGCTTCAACAAGGTATGGCTGGTGAAGAAGATACTTCGGATGCCGCTCCGGCTGAAATTGCTGTCAGGTCTGCGGCCGGTAAAACGAAGCAGCGTTATCTTCGGCAATTCGCTCTGCTGTCCGGCCTGTACGTATCAGAAGGAGCTGGCGGGGGAAGAGATGTTCCGTTCCAGGTATGATTTTGCTCTGGATTGGGATAATCTTTATGAGCTTGCAGGACAAAAGGGCAGATTTATCTGCGTGGAAAAACCGCTGATTGCATACAGGGTCCATGAGGGGGCGACGACGAAAGCCTGCATTGAAGACAACAGGCGGACAAAGGACGAGATGGCCATGTTCGAGAAAATGTGGCCCGGATGGCTTGTGAAGATTCTGATGCATTTTTACGTGAAGGCCTATGACGAATACGGTAATAGTTGAGACAGGTCTGCGCACTGGCTGCGCTGAACGTGCGAAAAGATAGTGGCAGCAGGCATTCGGCTCATCGCGAAGCGATTTCAATTAGCCGAATGCTGTAACAGTTGAGACAGGTCTAAAAATTAGTACAATAAGTACGGGATGGCAAAGCGCCGGGAGGACGAGATGAGTTCGGCAGAAGTACCGGAAAACGGAAGAATAAAAATAGATGTGATCATTCCTGCTTTCAGGCCGGGTGACAAGCTGGAGCAGCTTCTGAAGCGGCTGCAAAAGCAGACCTGGCGTCCAAACAGGATCATTATCATGAATACGGAACGCCAGTATTGGAATGCAGAGCGTTACGAGCCGCTGTTTGAGGGCAGTGAGACAGAACTGACCTTAATCCATCTGGCTCAGGAGGATTTTGATCACGGGGGTACCAGACACAGGGGGATTCTTGAATCGGATGCTGAAATCTGCATCTGTATGACCCAGGACGCCATACCCCATAACAGGGAGCTGGTAAAAAATCTGGTTTCGGCCCTGATGGCCGGGGAAGATATTGCGGCATCCTATGCGAGACAGCTTCCAGCGGCGGACTGCGGAGTGATTGAGCGTTTTACCAGAGATTTTAATTATCCGGGTATCAGCCGGGTAAAGGGGAAGGAAGACTTAGAAATACTTGGCATTAAGACGTATTTCTGTTCCAATGTCTGCGCCGCTTATAAACGTGACATCTATCTGAAACTGGGAGGCTTTACGGCGAAGACAGTATTTAATGAAGATATGATTTACGCGGCCACAGCCGTAAAGGCGGGATATAAAATAGCCTATGCGGCAAACGCGGAGGTGATTCATTCCCATAATTATAAAGCAATGGAACAGCTTCACCGGAACTTTGATCTGGCAGTTTCCCAGGCGGATCATCCGGAAGTATTCGGCGGACTTCCCTCCGAAGGGGAAGGGATGCGTCTTGTCAGGACAACGGCCGGATGGCTGTTAAAGAATGGGAAATGGTATCTGCTTCCGGAGCTTGTGCTCCAAAGCGGATTTAAATATATTGGATACAGGCTGGGAAAAGCATATAAAAAACTTCCGGTCCAACTGATTAAAAAGCTTACAATGAACCAGTCGTACTGGGAATAATTGTTGGTTACTGTTTGAAGAACCGCGCTTTCCAGCAAAGCTGCGAATAATAATAAGCGTTACATTGACGGAGGAAAAAATGGCAGAGCTGCTAATTGTAATACCCGCTTATAATGAGGCAGAAAATATTGAACGCGTAGTAAACCGGCTCATAAAAGAGTTTCCGCAGTATGACTACGTGATTGTAAACGACGGTTCCAGGGATGAGACGGCGGCTATCTGCAGGCGCAATGGCTATAATCTTTTGGATCTGCCGGTTAATCTGGGACTTGCAGGCGGTTTTCAGGCAGGGCTTAAGTATGCGGCCCGGTATGGATACCGTTATGCGGTTCAACTGGACGGAGACGGACAGCACAGGCCGGAATATATTGCGGCGATGAAAGAAAAAATGGACGAGGGCTACGAGATAGTAATCGGCTCCCGCTTTGTCGGCCAGAAGAAACCATTTACGATGAGGATGCTTGGTAGCAACCTGATTGAGAAAGCAATCCGGATGACAACCGGTGTGGATATCAAGGATCCGACCTCCGGAATGAGAATGTTCAGCAGCAGGATGATAGAGGAGTTCGCCAAAGGACTGAATTACGGACCGGAGCCGGATACAGTTTCCTATCTTATTAAACAGGGGGCAAGAATCGCGGAGGTTCCCGTTATTATGGACGAGCGCCTGTTGGGAGCCAGCTACCTGACCCCGGTCAATGCATCCCGGTATATGATCAAAATGCTGATATCAATCCTGCTGATACAGAATTTCAGGAAGAGAGGGTGACGGATGATGACGCTTATGCTTCGGATTGTTTTAATTGTTGTTTCTGTGGCGACCACGATTCTTATTATGAGGCGGATCCGCCAGTCCAAACTTCAGATAGAGGATTCCATCTTCTGGATTGGTTTTTCCTTCATACTGATTTTGTTCAGTATATTTCCGCAGTTACCGGCGATTCTGGCCCGGCTGGCGGGGACATATACGACAGCGAACTTTATTTTCCTGTCGGTGATTTTCCTGCTGATTGTAAAAATGTTCCATATGTCAATTAAGATGTCACAGCTGGAAACCAGGGTAAAAGAACTGGTTCAGGAGATGGCTCTGGAGGAGAACAGGAGGGCGCAGGAGGAGAAGGAAAAGCGGATAGAACGGGAATCTGGTGTTTCCGAACATGTTTCTGAATAGGTTATTGTGTATAGCGCGCCGCTATGTGTGGGTTTTAGATTTAGTTAAGCAGGTGAGGACGCCGCCGGTACGGCCAGCGGACGGGTGGGGTGGTTTTATGAGTCTTTCGTCCCGGGGGAAGATTGTCGCGGTTTGGGGCTGCGGGCGAAGATAAAGTCTGCGGAGCACGCTCCCGCTCTGTGAA
>OKSH01000832.1_pt1 | contig 30615 bp, 20 predicted proteins | sample 1601231 | NCBI WGS metagenome assembly OKSH01 (sample SAMEA3541596, study PRJEB24748) | human gut metagenome | biome: human gut; feature: human-associated habitat; material: faeces | place: China | collected 2012
CTCTGCAATCCTGCCGGAGGCTATATCAGCTGGGGGATTGACTCCCAGCTGATATGCTTTATGGACGAACGTACCACATATTAGATGGTACTGCAGATATTTTCACTACATCTCCTGTGTGTGGTGCATGAATCATCTGACCTCCACCTATATAAACACCTACATGCCCAACTCTTACACAAATATCTCCTGGCTGTGGATTACTTACCTTAGTCAAACCAACGAAATCACTGGAGCTATATGTATGTGAATATCTTCCTGTCAGACAGAAACTTACAAGTCCGGAACAATCGAAGGAATTAGGTCCTGCCGCTCCCCATACATACGGTTTTCCAAGTGCTGAATATGCACGGGATACTGTACTTCCGGATACGTAACTACCAGAACTGCTGCTTGATGATGAACTGCTGTTTCCTTTGTTGCTGGAACTGCTTGAATTCGAGCTGCTGTTGCCTTTATTACTATTGGAGCTGCTTGAACTATTGGAGCTGCCAGAATTACTATTCGTTGTTGTACTATTCTGAGATGCTGCCTGAAGTTGTTTCTGTCTTTCCTCTTCTGCTTTCTTCTGACGCTCTTCCTCTTCTTTCGCTGCCTTCTCTGCCGCTTCCTGAATCTGTGAATCAAGATCTGCTACTTCTGCCTGTTTTGAATCAATCAGAGTTGTCAGATTAGACTCTTCTGTCTCATATTCTGTCTGCATGCTCTCAAGCTGTGACTGCTCTGTCTCAAGCTGATCCTTCAGATCAGCAATCTTCTGCTTAGTTGCAACATATTCTTCCAGCTTGTCGCGATCATATCCATGTACACTTTGAACATACTCAGCTTTACTTAACAGATCCGAAAAATCTTCTGAGCTTACCAGTGATTCAAGCGCTGTTGCATCACCAGCCTCATACATATACTTGATACGAAGCTTCATAGCCGCATACTGTGTCTTCTCGTCTTCCTGTGCCTGTTCCAGATCTGCCTGCGCCTGAATAATCTCTTCACCCTTTGTTGTAAGATCAGCTTCCAATTGAGTAATCTTACTTACAATACTCTGAAGCTGTGACTGAAGTGAGTTTACTTCACTTTGCGCTGATGCCTTACTCTTCTGAAGATCATCTACTGAAGGTGCTGCCAAAACCGGTGTAACTACTAAACTGCTCGTAATTAATGCTGCCAGTATTCTTCTTCCAAATTTATTCATATAAAAACTTCCTCACTCAAATGTATACAATTTTATATAGTTTTGCTACTACATCTAGATGTTATTATACATGAGTCAGTACATATTTGCAATATTTTTTAACATTTTTGTAACATTTGGGCTAGTCAAGCCATGCTGGAAAATAAATATGGGGTGAGAAATCAAGCTTGTTTGAAGTTCTCACCCGATACTTATTTTGTTACTGTACATTCATATTCGTATATCCCATCAGGCTGACATCGATTTCCTGTGCGGCTTCTCTTCCTTCGCGGATTGCCCATACAACCAGTGACTGACCTCTGTGCATATCTCCCGCTGTGAACACCCGCTCCACATTTGTATGATACTCACCTGCCGGTGTTGCCACATTTGTACGCGCATTGACTTCCACGCCAAATGCTTTTGTCACATATTCTTCACTTCCAAGAAATCCTGCTGCAATAAGTACAAGATTTGCCTGTACTGTATACTCAGTTCCCGGTATCTCAGTCATCATCATGCGTCCGGTTTTCTCGTCTTTCTTCGGCTCCAGCTTCACAAGTGTGACCTTGCAGAGATTTCCTTCCTTATCTTTGATGAACTCTTTGACCGTTGTCTGATATACACGCGGATCATGTCCGAAGACTGCCGCTGCTTCTTCCTGGCCATAGTCTGTTTTGCAGACTTTTGGCCACTCCGGCCACGGGTTGTTATCTGCACGAGTATCTGGTGCTTTGGGCATCATTTCTACTTGAAGAACAGATTTTGCGCCATGTCTCATAGAAGTTCCGATACAGTCATTTCCCGTATCACCTCCGCCAATAACGATAACGTGTTTTCCCTTTGCAGAAATGTATGTGCCATCCACCAGTTTCATATCATTTGCCCACAATGCTTTTGTCGTGGACTTCAGGAAATCGACTGCGAAATAAATTCCTTTTGCGTCCCGTCCCGGTGCTTTGATATCTCTTGGATGAGAAGCTCCACAGCAGAGAACTACACGGTCAAACTCTTTTAATATAGAAGAAGCTTTTTTATCTTTCCCGATATTGCAATTTGTTACAAATGTAATTCCTTCTTCTTCCATAATATTTACCTTACGGTCAATATACTGTTTTTCCAGTTTCATGTTTGGAATTCCGTAACGAAGAAGTCCTCCGACTTTGTCTTCCCGTTCAAACACTGTCACGCTATGTCCTCTGCGGTTCAGCATGTCTGCCACAGCAAGTCCGGACGGTCCTGATCCCACGACAGCTACTTTCTTTCCGGTTCTGACTTTCACCGGTCTTGCCGCAGCGTATCCTTTTTCGTAAGCATTTTCAATAATACTGTACTCATTCGCTTTTGATGATACTGCATTTCCATTGAGTCCACATGTACATGCTGCCTCACAAAGTGCAGGACATACCCTGGAAGTGAATTCCGGAAAATTATTCGTCTTTTTTAACCTATAATAAGCCTCTTCCCAGTTGCCGTGGTAAATCAAATCATTCCACTCCGGCACCAGGTTATGGAGAGGGCAGCCACTTGCCATCCCCATAATCATCTGTCCTGCCTGGCAGAACGGAACGCCACACGCCATACATCTTGCACCTTGGCGCTCCTGTTCTTCTTTTGACAAAGGTGTGTGGAATTCGCGGAAATGCTTGATTCGCTCCTTCGGTGACTCTGCCGGCTTATCCTGTCTTTCATATTCCATAAATCCTGTTGGTTTTCCCACGTTGTCCGCCCCCTATCTTCTTCCTTCTTTAATTGCGTAAAATGCTTCAATTCTAGCCTGCTCACTGCTCATGCCCTGTTCTTCCATCTGAACGATAGTAGAAAGCATTTTCTCGTAATCAATCGGAATGATTTTCTTAAATTTCGGCAGATAATCGGTAAAGTGGTCCAGAATTTCTTTTCCGCTCTCAGAATTCGTATAAGCCACATGCTCTTCGATCATTTCTTTCAACTCGTTGATTTCAAACTTCGAAGTTACTCGTTCAATATTTACCATCTGCTTATTAATATTCTTATAAAGATCACTGTTCAGATCCAGTACATAAGCGACACCGCCGCTCATTCCGGCTGCGAAGTTCTTTCCAGTCTTGCCAAGAACAACAACGCATCCGCCGGTCATGTACTCACATCCATGATCACCAACACCTTCTACAACTGCTTTTGCACCAGAGTTTCGGACTGCAAAACGCTCGCCTGCCACACCATTGATAAAAGCTTTACCACTGGTTGCTCCGTAAAGTGCAACATTTCCTATTATAATATTCTCTTCGTGTTTAAATGTAACACCCTTCGGTGGATACACGATCAGTTTTCCGCCTGAGAGACCTTTACCAAAATAATCATTGCCGTCTCCTACAAGTTCCAGTGTCAGACCCTTTGGAATAAATGCACCAAATGATTGACCACCTGCTCCGGTACATTTGATCACATAACTGTCTTCCTCTACGCCTTCCGGATATCTTCTTGTAATTTCTGATCCGAAAATTGTTCCAAATGTACGGTTGGTGTTCGTGACATCGACTTCCAGGCTTCTCTTCTGATGCTTTTCAAGTGCCGGAAGCAGTTCTTTTACAAGGACTCTTTCGTCCAGCGTCTTCTCCAGTTCGAAATCATAAATCTTCTTTGGATTATAAGTCATTGGTGTCTTTGTTCCCTCATAAGGGTTTTGCAGGATCTGGCTTAAATCCAGTGTTGCCGCACGATCAGATGTCGGCACTTCTTTGACTTTCAGAAGGTCAGTCCTTCCAACCAGTTCATCAATCGTACGAACACCTAATTTTGCCATATATTCACGCAGATTCTGTGCGATGAATCTCATAAAGTTGATGACGTATTCCGGCTTTCCGCGGAAGTTCTTGCGAAGTTCCGGATTCTGTGTTGCCACACCAACCGGACATGTATCCAGATTACATACCCGCATCATAACGCATCCCATAGTTACAAGTGGTGCTGTCGCAAATCCAAATTCCTCTGCTCCAAGGATAGCTGCAATTGCCACGTCACGACCACTCATCAATTTTCCATCTGTCTCAATACGGACACGTTCACGCAGTCCATTTTGGATCAATGTCTGATGTGTTTCCGCAAGTCCAAGCTCCCAAGGAAGTCCTGCATTGTGGATAGAACTCTTAGCCGCTGCTCCGGTTCCTCCATCATATCCAGAGATCAGGATCAGTCCGGCTCCTGCTTTTGCGACTCCGGCTGCGACAGTTCCAACACCTGCTTCAGATACAAGTTTTACGGAAATCCTTGCGTCTTTATTTGCATTTTTACAGTCATAAATGAGCTGTGCCAGATCCTCGATAGAGTAAATATCGTGATGCGGTGGTGGTGAGATCAGGCTGACACCTGGCGTAGAATGTCTTGTCTTGGCAATCCACGGATAGACCTTTCCTCCTGGAAGATGTCCACCTTCTCCTGGTTTTGCACCCTGTGCCATTTTAATCTGAATCTCTTTTGCACTGACAAGATATCTGCTTGTTACACCAAATCGTCCGGAAGCGACCTGCTTAATTGCAGAACATTTTTCTGTATCCAGACGCTCGATTTCTTCACCGCCTTCACCGCTGTTGGATTTACCATGCAGACGGTTCATGGCGATTGCAAGCGTCTCATGTGCCTCCTTGGAAATGGATCCGTAGGACATAGCACCTGTCTTGAATCGCTGAACGATTTCATCCACACTCTCTACTTCTTCAATCGGAATACCTTTCTTCGGATAATTAAAATCAAGCTGACCTCGCAGATTAATGTGGGCACCTTCTTCATTTACCATATCTGTGTACTGCTTAAACATTTCATAATTGCCAAGTCTTGTAGACTGTTGAAGCATATGGATCGTACGTGGATTGTACAGATGTTCCTCGCCACAGCTTCTGGATTTGTGTTGTCCGAGACTGTCCAGCGTCAGATCTACTTCCAGTCCAAGTGGATCAAATGCCTGAGAATGTCTTGCGAGATAATCCTGTGCAATCTCCTCAATACCGATGCCGCCAACACGGCTGACTGTATCTGTAAAATATCTGTTAATAAATTCTTCTTTTAATCCAATGGCCTCGAAAATCTTTGCTCCCTGATAAGACTGAATTGTGGAAATACCCATTTTAGAAGCAATTTTTACAATGCCGCTTAAGATTCCGTGATTGTAATCATCAACTGCAGCGTAATAATCTTTCTGCAGCATGCCTGTATCAATAAGCTGACGGATTGTCTCATGTGCAAGATATGGATTGACTGCGCATGCTCCATATCCAAGTAATGTCGCAAAATGATGTACTTCTCTTGGCTCTCCGGTCTCAAGAATGATTGCAACGGAAGTTCTCTTCTTCGTGCGCACCAGATGCTGTTGCAGTCCGGACAATGCCAGAAGTGACGGCATAGCCACATGATACTCGTCAACACCACGGTCAGAAAGGATCAAAATATTCGCTCCGTCACGGATTGCACGATCTACTTCGATAAACAGGTAATCCATTGCTTTTTCCAGACTGGAATTTTTATAATAAATAGTCGGAATCTCTGCAATTTTGAATCCATCCTGTTTCATATTCTTAATCTTCAGAAGGTCAACATTTGTAAGGATCGGATTATTGACCTTGAGCATCTTGCAGTTTTCTGCTTTTTCTTCCAGAAGATTTCCGTCTGCTCCGATGTATACAGTCGTGGATGTTACCACTTCCTCACGGATTGCGTCAATCGGTGGATTCGTAACTTGTGCAAATAACTGTTTAAAATAATTGAACAGGTTCTGATGCTTATCCGAAAGTACTGCAAGTGGTGTGTCAATACCCATGGCAGCAGTTCCTTCTCCACCGTTGAGTGCCATATTTTTGATAGAAGTTTCTACTTCCTCATAAGAATAACCAAATGCTTTCTGAAGTCTCTTAAGATTCTCTGGTTTGTAGGTCGGTACTAACTGGTTCGGAATTTTCAGATTCTTAAGCTCAATCAGATTGCTGTCCAGCCACTCACCATAAGGCTGTCTGTCCGCATACATTTCTTTCAGCTCTTCGTCTCCGATGACACGTCCCTGAACCGTATCGACCAGAAGCATTTTACCTGGACGAAGTCTTTCTTTTACTATGATTTTCTCTGGTGCAATATCCATAACTCCGACCTCAGATGATAAAATCAACTGATCATCATCTGTAATGTAATATCTGGACGGACGAAGTCCGTTTCTATCAAGAACTGCTCCCATACAATCTCCATCACTGAACAGAATTGACGCCGGACCATCCCATGGTTCCATCATTGTTGCATAGTACTGATAGAAATCTTTCTTCTTCTGGGACATGCTCTTATTATTTGCCCACGGCTCCGGAATAGAAATCATAACTGCCAGCGGAAGTTCCATGCCACTCATGACCATAAATTCAATGGCATTGTCAAGCATAGCGGAGTCAGAACCTGTGGCATTGATTGCCGGAAGGACTTTGTGAAGTTCTCCTTTTAAATCTTCAGATTCCATATTTTCCTCTCTTGCCTGCATCTTATCCCGGTTACCACGGATTGTATTAATCTCGCCGTTGTGTACAATAAAACGGTTCGGATGTGCTCTCTCCCAGCTTGGATTCGTGTTCGTACTGAATCTGGAATGAACCAGTGCAATGGCAGATTCATAATCCTTATCCTGAAGATCCGCAAAAAAGAGACGTAACTGATCTACCAGAAACATTCCCTTATAAGCAATCGTTCTGCTTGACAGTGAAGCTACGTAAGTATCATCGCTGCTCTGCTCAAAGACACGGCGTACCACATACAGACGTCTGTCGAAGTCAATTCCTTTTTCAACCTTTTCCGGTCGCTTGATAAATCCCTGCATGATGCATGGCATACACTCTACTGCACGACTTCCAAGCACATCCGGATGTACCGGTACTTCTCGCCAGCCCAGGAATTCCATTCCTTCTTTTTCCACAATCACTTCAAAGATATTCTTTGCCTGATTTCTTTTCAGTTCGTCCTGAGGGAAGAAAAACATACCTACGCCGTAATCTCTCTCAGAACCTAAAAAGATGCCGAAAGGTTTACAGACTTTGGAGAAAAACTTGTGAGAAATCTGTAACAGAATTCCTACTCCATCACCTGTCTTACCTTCGGCATCTTTGCCCGCTCTATGTTCTAATTGTTCTACAATCTTTAATGCATTCGCCACGGTATCGTGACTTTTCTGGCCCTTGATATTGACGATTGCTCCAATACCACAGTTATCGTGTTCAAACGAAGGACGATACAAGCCAGCATTTTTCTGTCGCTGTTGCCCGTTCATAATATCTGAGTCCTTTCTTACATTTTTTATTTTTTCCTACTATACACCCATTTTTCAAATTTGTAAATAAAAACTTCTTTTTAAATTGTCAGATAATTAGACATTTTACAATTGCAAAAGGAGTAGTCTGATAACTACCCCTCATTTTGGCTACTATTTTTAGTTGTATCTGTGTTCAATCTCTGAATCATAACATAAATACTTGATGCAATAAATGCACATAACACTGTTGAAATTCCGACACGCATCGGATCTTCGAACAACCAGTCGAACCATTGGAACTGCGTTCCAACCACTGACAGGATATTCGCTGTAATATGCGCAAGTATCGGTGCTTTCACAGAACCATATTTTTCATACACATAACAGAACATCATGCCCATGATAAAACCATAAAGTCCCTGGACAAGATTGCCATGGGTAAATGCAAATACGAGTGATGAATACAAAGCCGCTGCCCAAAACGGTGAAGTATAACGTAATCTTTTATAGACAAGTCCTCTGTACACCAGTTCTTCACATGTCGGCATCAAAATTCCAAGCACGAGAATCTGCACTGCAAATCCCTGTCCGTATAAAGTCTGCATTGTATCGGAATAAGTTTCACTCGCTGCTGACAGATCACTTAAAAATATCAGATTATTAAGCCCAAGTGCCATAACTGCAAACATCACTATAATTGCAATATATTTCCAAATTGACGCTTTTTCCGTTACAATCCCAAGCTCTTTTTCTTTTCTGCTGTCTCTGTGAAATAAAAATAACATGACTGGAATCGTAATCAGCGCTGCCACGCCCTCAATATAAACAGCCCAGTTCATTAGCTCATTTGTGATCTGATCATATAATTTGCCGGACTGTGCTGTACTCTGCGCAATCTGCATCATCGCATCTGCATCTCCACCTGTCATCTGCATCAGATGTACGCCTGCAAGAAGTGATACCGCCGCCATATATACAAGATATGCAATTCCCAGTTTGATAAGCACAGATCCCCAGATATACCAGAAGCCTCTCCCGCCTCTTGTTTTCTGTTCCATCTATTTACTTCCTTTCCTTTTGCTGCTGATCCACTTTTCATTGTACCTTCACCGAAAACTCCTCTATTCGGCACGATGTTAATTGTACTTCTTTTCTACAGCATATGCAATTAAAAAAGTATGAAATCTTCCAACGCTTCCCGGCTGGCACTGTCGTAATCTGCCATACTCTGAGATTTCCGGATCCTTTTCAGCGCCTTCTTCGCTTCCGGAGCGTTCTGTCCCATATATGCCCACAGCTCTTTTAACTTAAATAACGTATTTTTCTCACCCATTCCCACTTCCAGATAATCACATTTAATCTGTTCAAGAAATGCATGGATTTCCTTTTTATATCTGTCTGCACTCTGCATTTTTCGTGACGTTTCTTCTTTTTTCCACTCAGTCACATCTATATCAGTTGTCTTTTTCACATCTGTTTTTTCTCTTATACGGATAAGATCAAGCAGAGCCGGATTCATTAAAATCCCTCTTCCAAGCATAAAGGTATCTACCTGCGGAAATTCCCGTTTCATCTCTTCATAACTTTCTGGCGTAAAAATATCTCCGTTATAGCAAAGCGGAATCTTACTTTCTTCCACCGCATCATGAAACGCACCAAGATTCGGTTGATTTTTATAAAAATCCTTCTGTACCCGCGGATGAATAATCAGTTCCTCTACCGGATACTGATTGTAAATATCAAGAAGCCGCGCAAATTCTTCCGGATCATCTTTTCCAATTCTTGTCTTAATAGAAATTTTCACATCACATTTTTTAAAAATCTCATCCAAAAACCGGTCCAATCCGTCCGGATCTGCAAGAAATCCAGAGCCACGCCCTTTAGACACAACTGTCTTTGAAGGGCAGCCCAGGTTCAGATTCACCTCTTCATAGCCATAAACCTTCAGTTTCTCAACCGTATGTAAAAATGAGTCCGCCTGATTACTCATAATCTGTGGCACAAGATTCATGCCCGGACTATGCTCTGGCATCACATCATTCTTCTCCTTCGTACTGAACCCCTTCTTCGTATGCGGTACCAGAAAGGGCGTAAAATACTTATCCATCGGTGCAAAATGCTGATGATAAGCCCGACGATATATATAAGTTGTAATCCCCTCAAGCGGAGCAAGGTAATACTTCATAAAAAATCCTTCCCATTTTTATTCACAATGCACAAAGGTGACACCGCCAATCAATGATGGGGACGTAGTACTTTAACATTTCACTACATCCTTTGTTAAATAATTGCCCATCTCATTTTTGTGCATTTTGCGCGTGGATTTCTTGCGCATTCCTGTGCTGATGGACGAATCACGTCTTTACAGATTTCGCTGTAAATTCCTGCTTTTTTTCCTTCTTTAAAAGCTCGTTTCACAAGTCTGTCTTCCCCGGAATGAAAGGTCAGGATTGCAATTCTTCCACCTGGGTTCATGACTTGTGGCAGTTTATCTAAGAATGCATATAACACTTCAAATTCCTGGTTCACGTCGATGCGAAGTGCCTGGAATGTTCTCTGACATGATTTCTTGACCGCCTCTTTTTTCTCTTTCTCCGGAAGAAATGTCAGAGCTTCTTCGATTGCTTCTTTTAATTCTGTTGTAGTTTCCGGAGATTTCCCGTATTTTCTCCAATTCATCAGCACTTCTGTTATCTCTGCTGCGTATGGTTCATCAGAGTTTTCCACCAGCATTCCTTCTATTTCTTCTGCGTCCATGCTTTTTAAACGCTGTGCCGCACTTTCTCCTTTTTGTGGGTTCATGCGCAGGTCCAAAGGTCCGTCAAATTTGTAAGTAAAACCGCGTTCCGGGTTATCGATCTGCATAGAGGACACACCAAGATCTGCCAGTACAAAATCAAACTTTCCATGTTCTTCTGCCACTTTGTCAATGTCTGCAAAATTGCATAATTTCACAGTCAAAATATCTTCTCCATATCCAAGATCACGCAGTCTCTTTTTTGTCTTCTCAGACTCAATCGGATCCACGTCAAGACCATAAATGTGACCATGTCCTTCCAGCTTTTCCAACATCTTTCTTGTGTGTCCGCCATAGCCAAGTGTTGCATCCAGTCCATGCTGTCCCGGTTTGATGTCCAGAAAATCCAGAATCTCCTGCACACAAATGGAAATATGCATACCTGCCGGAGTGCTGCCCTTTCCTATGACCTTTTCAATCGTATCTCCATATTTTTCAGGATTTAATTCCTTATATTTTTCTTCATACTTTTTCGGATGCGTCCCGGAATAACGCTTTCTTCTCTTATGAGGCTTTTGCCCCTGTTTTCCTGATCCTTGTCCACTTTTTTGTTCTTCCATATTCACATTCTCCAACAAACTGTTACTTTCCCTAAAATCAATAAACACTACAAAACGGGGGCTTTCAAAAAAGGGTTACCCTCTTTTAAAAACCCCCGTCCAACAAACTCAAAATCTACTTCTTTGCTTTTGGCAGAGTTAAGTTTAACACAATCGCTACAATAGTTGCAAGAACTACCGGTGATTTTCCAAATATAGTCGTTACCCAGTCCGGGAACTGTGCCAGTGATGCACTTGCCTGAGTCACACCCATGCCGACTGCAACTGCAAGTCCAACAACTGTTGTATTGCGGAAATCCATCGGCTCTGTTGTAATCAGCTTCATACCTGTCATTGCAATTGATGCAAATACAGAAATTGTTGCTCCTCCAAGCACGCAATAAGGAATCGTAGTCAGTATTGATGAAAATTTCGGGATCAATCCGGCCGCCATCAGAATCGCAGCAGCAATCCCAAGCACTCTGCGGCTGATAACTTTTGTTGTAGATACAATACCTACATTTTGGCTGTAAGTTGCTGTCGGAAGTCCACCGAAAAATGCGCAAAAAATATTGCTGATTCCATAGCCTACAATACCACCGGATAATTCCGTATCTGTCGGCATACGATCCATAGAACCTGTTGTAGTTGCAGAGAAATCTCCAATTGCCTGCACAGAGTTAATAGCAAACAAAATACCAAGTGCTACGCAAGATGAAGGCTCAAACTTAATTCCAAAATGCATCGGCTTCGGAAGCTGGAAGATTGCCGCTTGTGCAACGGAAGTAAAATCTACCATTCCAAAACAAAGTGCTACAATATATCCACCAATAATTCCAATTAAGATAGATGCCAGTTTCCAGATACCTTTTCCGAAATGATTAAGTGTCGTTACAATAATCAATGTAATAATTGCTACGAGCCAGTTCTTCCATGAACCGTAATTTTCACTGCTGGCTCCTCCGGCCATATAATTAATCGCGGTCGAATATAAAGATAATCCAATAGAAAACACTACCGTACCGGTAATAAGCGGCGGGAAGAACTTGCGGATCCTCTTAATATTTAATCCCACTAAAAGTGCAACGATACCACCAACAATCTGCGCTCCAAGAATCGTTGCAATATCAAAATCCGCAGCAATTGCCTGCATACTTGGCACATATGCGAAACTGATTCCCATCATGACCGGAAGTCCTGCTCCGATAGCGAACCATTTTGTCTTAATAAACGGAAATAACTGAATCAATGTCGTCAATGCAGACATCACAAGCGCTGCCTGAATAAGAATCACAGAGTCTTCCTGTGAAAGACCTGCTACGCCTGCCACGATAATAGAAGGCGTTACGCAGCCGACGATCATAGCCAGTACGTGCTGTACTGCAAGTGGCAGTGATTGTCCAATGGAAGGCTTCCCGTAAAAATCAAACAATGCTTTGTCCATCTGAACAGACTGTTTTGCTTCTTTTGTATTCATTCTTTTCCTCCTGAATCATTTTTTCAACTCATATATTATATAATGCAACGCTTCTATTTGGACACCCTCTGGCTCATTACTTTTTTTAATGTTATTTTTTAGTCATACTTATTTTTCAATTACATTATCTGTCATACGCCTTTACATAGACAAAATTATCATTGGTACGCTCCATACTATATTCCGGATTCAGAATTGCCTCGACAAAATCTCCTCCACCAGATTCTATTGGAATAAGCCGCATTCCGAGCTTCTGTTCCACGTCTTCCACAGTCCAGTCATCCAAAAATACCCTTTCTCCGGTACGAAGCATGTTACATGGAATAATGAGATCTTCTCCTAATCCATGCACATTTTTATCAGCACTTCCTATGTTATCCACAAATTTCTTCGCATCAGAGATTTTTTCCACAAAATGTTTCCTACTATTCTCCTGGTACTCTTTTATCTGAGCAGTCAGATCCTGTCCGGTAATCAGTCCAGATACGGTAATTGTCTCACCAAAGAAATCATTCCTTATGGCAAATACATGGATCTGAAGTCCCGGAAATGCCTCCATCATACGCTCTGCAAATGAACAAATGGTTGCATAAGTCAATTTTCCGGTCGCGATTGTGACCGTGCGCTTCACTTCTTCACGCATTTTGAGATATCCAGGATTGCTTTTCACCTGCTCAAGCGCTTCCGTGAATTCTGTAATGAAAAGCCGCATCATACCGACACCATTTTCCAACTGGATATATCCGTCATACCGCTCTTCTTCTGGAAAATCACGTCCAGCGGTAATATACCATTCATCGCTTGCATGCATAAAATGAAGTCCATATTCTTCATAATATTTTTTCTGACGGCTCTCGATCATATCAATAATCTCTCCAGCCTCTTCTTTCGTAAAAAGTTCCAGCGGATAAAGATTGTCCCTGTACTTCGTGATACCCGCAGGCACAACAGAGACACTGCGCATAAACGGAAGATATTTTGACAGATCGTCCATCGTGCGTTCCAGCTCTTTTCCATCATTCACACCTTTACAACACACGATCTGACCATTCATCTCCACATGACCTTCATAAAGCTGATCTAAAAATTTCAACTTTTCTCCTGCAAATCGGTTATTCAGCATTTTACAACGAAGTTCCGGGTTCGTAGTCTGCACGGAAATGTTGATCGGCGCCAGCTGCATCTTGATAATGCGGTCTACGTCCTTTTCTTTCATATTAGTCAGCGTAATATAATTTCCCTGTAAGAAAGAAAGTCTGGAATCATCATCTTTAAAGTATAAGGTCTCTCGCATATTCGGCGGCATCTGATCAATAAAACAAAAAATGCATTTATTGCTGCATGATTTGTAATCACTCATCAACTGATTCTCGAATTCGATACCAAGATCGTCATCGTAATCCTTGTCGATTTCCAGAACCCATTCTTCTCCATCCGGTTTGCGAATAAGCACTTCTATATATTCGTCCTTTATCATATAACGATAATCAAACACATCTTCAATTGACTGATCATTGATCGACAGCAGCACATCTCCCGGTTCAATCTCCAATTCTTCTGCGATGGAGCCCGGATAGACTTCCTTAATCAAATGTTCTACCTTCTTCATCTGGATTCCATCCTCCTTTCTTCGTTATTTATCATTTATAATCTGTTATCAACATTTATCTTTTCATTTTCAGCTTTCACATTTCTTGCACTTTTTATGTGCTCTGCTTCGTTGATCTGCTTCAGAGCCCTTACATATCCGCCAATCAGCATCAATGTCATAAAAATCCAGATAATCGGCTCTGTATAGATAACTCCAGTGTATCCCAAAACTGGCACGATCCAGATCGTGGATACTATTTTCAACACAAGTTCCAGAATACTGGACGCCACCGGAATGACTTTATGTTCCAGCCCCTGAAGAGAACAGCGCAATACAAACAGTGGACCAAGCACAAAATAAAATGACGTATTTCTTGTCAGATAACGGTATGCCGTATTCAAAATATAGGTATCATTACTGCTTGTGATCCAGCGTATCAATGGGTGTCCAAATATCCAGCAAAATGTAGTAAATATAACTCCCTGCACAAGTACAATCACAAATGCCTGCTGGATTCCCTTTTTTATCCGGTCATATTCTCCTGCCCCCAGATTCTGGCTGGCATAAGTCGTCATAGCCATGCCTGTACACAGCATCGGAACATTGGTCAGTTCCTCGATTCTTCTTGCCGCAATATGCGCCGTCACAATCTTCGTACCAAGTCTGTTTACTGCAGTCTGGAAAATCACGGTACCGATACTCACAAAACAGGACATCATACCAAGTGAAATTCCAAATACGGTCATCTCTTGATACTTTCTTCTCTGTACCTGCCATTCCTGCCCCTTTGGCACAAGTTCCCGGAACCTAAAAAGCAAGTATGCCATACACAGAACTCCTGCAATACACTGGGCAATATTGGTCGCATGCGCTGCACCGCGAAGTCCCATGGAAAATGTATGCACAAAAAGAATATCCAGAAAAATGTTCAAAATGACTGCAACTGCAAGGCATAAAAGCGGAATCCGGCTTTCTCCGACCGCTCTCAATGTATTGGCACTGTAATTGTAAAGAGAAATGAATGCTGTCCCCATAATAATAATGCGGATATATTGAAGTGCCTCTTCCATAATATCTGCCGGCGTGTCCAATATATGCAAAAGCCCTTCTATCCCAAGAAGCGCACCTACTGTAAGAATCAGCGTCATTGCAACTGTCATAATAAAACTTCCTGCCACATAACGTCGCATATTTTTATAATCTCCTGCTCCAAAACATCTGGATATCGGAATTCCAAATCCCTGGGTCACTCCATTCACAAAACCAATAATCAGATTCGCAATAACTGCTGTTGCACCAACTGCTGCAAATGCCTGTGTCCCTACATAAGTACTGACAATTTTACCATCTGCCAGATTATATAATTGTTGTAAAAGATTTCCAAAAATAATGGGCAGGGCAAAGGTCATTATGACCTTTGCCGGACTGCCCTTCGTCAATTCCCTCATAGAATAACATTTACTCTTTCTGCTAAAACCAATGTATGAACTATCTCTGAACTCTTGCTCCTGCACCACCCATGATAGCTTCTACTTCTTTCTTGCTAGCCATAGTTGTGTCTCCAGGTGTTGTCATAGCAAGTGCTCCATGAGCTGCTCCGTAGTTAACTGCAAGAGATGCATCCTCTGTTGTCATCAGTCCATAGATAAGTCCTGATGCGAAAGAGTCTCCTCCACCTACACGGTCCATGATCTCAAGTCCCTTGTAGTCTTTTGCTTTGTGGATTTCTCCATCTGCCCAGCAGATAGCGCTCCAGTCGTTCACTGTAGCTGTCTTAACCTCACGAAGAGTTGTTGCAACAGCTTTAAAGTTCGGGTATGTCTTAGCTGCTTCATTGATCATCTTCTTGTATCCGTCAAGGTTAAGCTGCTTGAGATCTTTGTCGTTACCCTCAATCTCAAATCCGAGGCATGCTGTAAAGTCTTCCTCGTTACCGATCATAACGTCTACATATTTTGCGATCTCTTTGTTCACTTCCTGAGCTTTCTCCTGTCCACCGATTGCACTCCACATAGAAGGACGGTAGTTCAGATCGTAAGATACGATTGTTCCATACTTCTTAGCTGCCTTGATAGCTGCAAGTACAGTCTCACATGACTGCTCGGAAAGAGCCGCATAGATTCCGCCTGTATGTAACCAGCGAACTCCAAGCTCACCAAAGATATAATCAAAATCAAAATCTTCCGGTGTTGCCTGAGCGATTGCTGTATTCGCACGGTCAGAGCATCCTACTGCACCACGGATACCAAATCCACGCTCTGTAAAGTTGATACCATTTCTGCAGATACGTCCGATTCCGTCTGTCTTCTTCCAGTTAATTAAAGATGTATCTACTCCACCCTGAAGAATAAAGTCCTCCATCAGTTTGCCAACTTCGTTATCAGCAAATGCTGTGATAACTGCAGTCTTCATACCGAAGCATCTTCTAAGTCCGCGGACAACGTTGTACTCTCCGCCGCCTTCCCATGCACGGAAGTTTCTTGCTGTACGGATTCTTCCCTCACCCGGATCAAGACGAAGCATAACCTCACCTAATGATACTGCGTCAAACTGGCACTCCTCTTTTGGTCTTAAATTCAGATTCATTTTCATTTCCTCCTAGGATTAAATTATTAAAATTATAAGTAATCCATATATCATCATCGGTACTATTATACAATCAACACTCTGGAAAATCCAGCACGAAATACTCGAAAATAGGGAAAACCTGTAAAAACCGTGAATTTCTATAAAAATTAATGCTTTATAGCAAATCTTGACAGCAGTTTCTTCTGCTCTTTGTAATCCGGCATATACTTCTCCACTTCTTTCCAGAATGCTTTCGAATGATTCATAAATCTGCGGTGTGCCAGCTCATGGATCACTACATAATCCACGATCCGGTCCGGCACAAACAACAGTCTGCAATTAAAATTGAGATTTCCTTCACTGCTACAGCTTCCCCATCTGGTCTTCTGATTCCGCATAGTAATCCGTCCGTAACTGACACCCATAACAGATGCGTAATACGACACCTTTTCTTCTATAAATGTCTGTATACGCTCTCTATCGCTTTCTTCTGTCACTTCCGGAAGATACACAATATCTGGGCGGTTGTCTCTTGAAAGAACCAGTTTTCTCTTCTTAAATATCCAGTCTGCATGTCCCTCAATAAATTCCTGCACAGCATAATCCATCACCTGCATCGGAATTCTGGCACAGACCGTCCCATCTGCTTTCACCTGAAGTCCCATCGAACGTCTGGATGAGCGGATGATCTGTACCTCTACCGGTTCTTCATTTTTCTGTTCTACCCTATATATTTTCATTTGATTCATAATTCACCACCATATATCAGTGTCACAATCGCACAACACATCTATCGTCTTCCTTTTATATTAAGATAAGGTTCTCTTTTTCTTCTCATAATCATACCAAATCTGACATTAATTAACAATTGTAGGATAGATTATCTTTTCATATCATGGTATGATTATGATGCCTGATGGGATTGTAAAAATCCATTCAAGAATGCCTCGGCATTCTTGCTGCGAGGTGCGCAGTAGAAGTATGTCATGCAATTGCATGACATACTTCTACTGCGCACCTCTGCAATCCTGCCGGCTAGCTACATACATAATTTGGGAATTATGTATGCTGTATTGATAAAAGAAAGGAGCACTAAGATTTTGAGACCTATAGAAAAACTCATTGAAAAAAGAAAAGAAGAATTCATCCGCAACAATCTGATGTCGGATGAGTTTATTGATTTTATACAGAAGAACAAAAAACCAATGGACAAACTGCTCTCTTACTATGCCTGCGCAATTATGGAAGTAGAGACAAAATTCCGTGTTCTGGATCATCAGTATTCTCTGGAATACGACCGCAACCCGATTGAAGACATCAAATCCCGTGTCAAATCCTGGGAGAGCCTTATAAAAAAAGTCCGCCGAAAAGAAATCCCTCTGACACTCTCTTCTATTGAAGAGAATATTCACGATATTGCCGGAGTACGCGTCGTCTGTTCTTTTCCTGATGACATCTACATGCTTGCCGACTGCCTGTTAAATCAGGATGACATCACACTGATTGAAAAAAAGGATTACATAAAAAACCCAAAACCGGGCGGATATCGAAGTCTTCATCTGATTATCAGCGTGCCAATCTTTCTTCAGGACGAAAAGCGCATGGTTACTGTAGAAGTTCAGCTTCGAACCATAGCCATGGATTTCTGGGCAAGTCTGGAACACAAGATCCGCTATAAAAAAAATATTCCGGAAGACAAAGCTCTCTATCTCCAGAATGAGATGCTGGAATGTGCCGAAATCAGCGCCGACCTCGACCGCCGTATGCAGAATGTCCGTGATGTTATCTCGAAAAATGTACCAAAAGAAGAAAAAATCCCATTTCTCGGAGAGCTGATTTAGACTTGATTTCTCCAAATGATCCCGATTACCTTTATATCATAGTTGGGGCAAAAGCCCCAACTATGATGCCTACGGATTGTTCCGTGCTTTGAACTCCCACAACCCTGGCATCATTTAATTGTTCAAATATTATTCATCCATCCCTTCAATTATAGCTTTATCCTATATCTAGATATAATATTTATTAATATCGTCAATATGTTATCTAGTATTATTACACAAATCTATTTGATATTTTTTACTTTTTCCTATACAATATGCCTTGCATTAGAAAAACGCGTTTTGATCAAGACTACTTTTTAAACAACAACAAAATAAGGTTATTTTAAAGGAGAATTATAAAATGGAACCAAATCAGAAAAAAGCGAACGGTCTGGCGCTCATTCCTTTCGCAGTATTTGTAGGGGTTTACCTGGCTACAGGAATCACCTTGAATGCAATGGGTGTTGAGATGGCATTCTATCAGCTACCTACTCCAATTGCTTCATTTATCGGTATTATTGTTGCTTTTGCTATGTTCAAGGGAAAATTTGATGACAAGTTATCTGTTTTCCTTCACGGTTGTGGAGAAGAAAATATCATGATCATGTGTATGGTCTTTTTGTTTGCTGGAGCATTTACATCTGTTTCTTCCGCAATGGGCGGTGTTGACTCCGTTGTAAATCTGGGTATGACTTTCATTCCTCCACAGTTCATCGCTGCAGGTGTTTTCGTGATATCAGCATTCATTTCCATCTCAACAGGAACTTCTGTTGGAACGGTTACTGCTGTAACACCAATTGCACTTGGACTTGCACAGGCCGGTGGACTCAATCAGTTCCTCGTGGTAGGTGCTACGATCGGTGGATCTATGTTTGGAGATAACTTATCCATGATTTCCGATACAACCATCGCTGCCACACGTACACAGGATGTAGAGATGAAAGACAAATTCCGTGCCAACTTTAAGATCGCTCTTCCTGCTGCACTTGTAACATTTGTTTTATTACTGATTTTCGGTCGTCCGGAAACTTTACCTGCAGTACAGGAGTACTCTTACAATATTATAAAAGTTCTGCCATACATCTTCGTACTGGTTGCATCACTGCTCGGTGTCAATGTATTCGCAGTTCTGACTGGTGGAATCCTGTTCTCCGGTGCTATCGGTCTTGCAACCGGAAGCTTTTCCGCACTGGAACTTGCCAACAATGTTTATAACGGCTTTTCCGGAATGTTCGAAATCTTCCTGTTATCTATGATCACAGGTGGTCTTGCTAAAATGGTAGAAAAAGAAGGCGGCTTAGAATGGCTTCTTCAGAAAATCAGCAAAGTTATCAAGAACCGTCAGACTGCAGAGCTCGGTATCGCTGTCATGACTTCTCTGACTAACATTGCAACAGCCAATAACACTGTTGCAATCCTGATCGACAGTACAATTGCAAAAGATATCAGTAAAGAATACGGTGTCGATCCAAAACGTACCGCTTCCCTTCTCGACATCTTTGCCTGTGCTTTCCAGGGAATCCTGCCATATGGTGCACAGATTTTATTTGCCTGCGCTCTTATGGAGAATCTGAACAGTCCGTTCCAGGTAATCACGCAGTGCTGGTATCAGTTCATCCTGATGGCATTTGCAATCCTGTCCATCTTCTTTGCAAAAGGTGTAGATACGAAAAAAGCAACAAACTAATATGTGAGGTTATTAAAAAATATGATAGAACAGTACTTAAAAGGTCTGAAAGTTCCAAAAGATGAACTGACCGCAATTGAACGTAACAAATTGCTAAACGAAGGAAAAGACGTAGACCGGATTATGTGCTGCATAGATTCAGGGGAGACATTGGCTCCCCTGATTGGCTGTACTCTTCCGGAATATTACTTTTCTGCCGAGAAAATGTGTGAACTCGAGGAATATATTTATAATAAGTTCCACTCTGACGGAGCCGGTCTGTCCACAACCTTGCGCGGCATGGCAGAGGCTATGGGATCAAAAATCAAATATTCTGATTACAACATTGCCCAGCTTGAGACTCCTGCCATTTCAAGTCTGGATGAAGTAGACAAATTAAAACTGATAAATGTAGATGAAGACGGACGCCTTCCTATTATTTTAAAAGGTCTGAAAATGGTCAAAGAAAGACTTGGAGACAAAGTACCTGTGAGCGGGACTGTCACTGGACCATTTACCGTTGCCTCAATGCTTGTTGGAACAGAAAATCTTCTGAAAGGTATGGTAAAACAACCGGATAAAGTCCTTCAAATGATGGACATCATTACAGAAAATAATAACCGTTACATCCAAAGACTCCTGGACATGGGCGTAGGAGTTGGATTTGCAGATCCGGTAAGTTCCACCTCTCTTCTTCGTGTGAAACAATATGAGAAATTTTCACTTCCATTTTTCCAAAAGAATGTAGACTTTATCAAAAGCCAGGGTGGGGGATGCGGTCTTCATATCTGTGGTACAAGCCGTAAATTATGGGAACTTCTGATTCCTACCGGAATCGGTACATTTGGTCCGGACAATGTCGAGGATATGGCAGAAGCCAAGGAAGTCCTCGGACCATATATGTGCATTCAGGGAAATGTCCCTCCTGTAGAAGTCATGCGTCTTGGAACTCCTTACGATGTTCTTCGCGCATCCAGAGAAAGTATCCGGAAAGCTTACGACTCCCCGAAAGGTTTCGTGCTGACATCCGGATGCCAGACTCCGATGTTCACACCAGAAGAAAATATGACTGCACTTATGGATGCAGCCCGTATCTTCGGGCATTATCCAATCAATCAGGATTTATTAAGGATGGAGGATTAATCCTCCATCCTTTTAAAATTCAAAATCTGCATAATCTTCCGGCAGGAATCTGTGATAAATGATATGACAGCCTTCATCGTTAAAGCAATAATAGTATCTGTCCTCACTTCCCTCTGGAAATCTCACATAAAAATCAAACTCTCCGTTATTCATCTCTTCTGTGATTGTGTTTTCACTGTACTGACCAAACAATTCCAGAATCTTTTTCTTCGTGCAGCCATGTTCTCTCACCAGTTCAATCAGTTCTTTGATAAATTCATTTTCAGCGGTATGCTCATGCACATACTCACTTCCCTGCTCCGGAATATGGAAGCAGAAACGATCTTTTTTATGTGTTACAGCAATTTCTCCAAGTCTTGCTTTCATATCTTCCGGTAAATGTGTCAGTCTCTCTGCCATCTCCTCCACTGTATCCTCAGTATCAAAGAAATGATTCAGCGTGCTGAGTGGATAATATAATCTTACATCTTCTTTTCTATATCCCAGCTTTGCCTGCTCTTCCTTTACAATATCAATCAGGCTCTGTTCCAAACGTTTATATTCCATCTTACCAATCTCCTTTTTACTGCTTTATTTCTTATCAGACACATAGTTGTTCCTGCCTGCTTTCTTCGTATATAAATGATACTTACGGAACATTTCGCACTTCCACAATCCCGGCTCATTATACTACATCCACCTGTATTGTACCATTCTTTCTATAACATTTCTGGATGAACTGCAATTATTTCCATGAAGTTTGACATGAACCCTGTCTATCCCTTATACTAATTTACAGAAATATTCCCGGTATTCCATGATGCCTGTAAACTCATTTATTACATTTGAAAATATGTCGGGAATGATACGAAATTCATACATGACAGGAGGATAATGATCATTATGATTATAAAAAATGGACTCGTCGTTGATCCGGCTTTGGGACTTTCCGAAAAGATGGATCTTGCGATTGAAAATGGAACAATTCTGAAAATAGAAAAAAACATTGATACAGATCAAGTTTCAAATGATACTAAAGTCCTGGACGCCACAGGACTTGTCGTTGCTCCGGGACTAATTGATACTCATGTACATTTCCGCGATCCGGGATTTACTTATAAGGAAGATCTTCATACCGGTGCACTTGCTGCTGCAAAAGGCGGATTTACAAGTGTCATCTGCATGGCAAATACTTCACCGGTCGTTGACAGTCTCCCTGTGCTTAAAGATCTGATCGACCGCGAGAAAAATGAAGACATCCGTATCTTCCAGGCAGCTGCCATTTCCTGCTCTCTGAAAGGAAAAGAAGCTGTCGATATGGAGGCTATGAAAAATGCCGGTGCATGTGGCTTCACCGATGACGGAATCCCTCTCCTGGACGCTGATTTCTGTTACCGTGCTATGGAACATGCCGCAAAATTAGATGTACCTGTAAGTCTCCATGAGGAAGATCCTTCTTTTATTCAGAATAATGGAATCAATCACGGTACTGTATCTGAAAAGCTTGGCGTCTATGGTTCCCCTTCCATTGCCGAGGAATCGTTGGTTGCCCGTGACTGCCTTCTGGCACTTCGCTCCGGCGCAGATGTTGTTATCCAGCATATCAGCTCTGGTGTCTCTGTAGAAATGGTCCGCACTTTTAAAGCCCTCGGTGCTAAAATTCACGCAGAAGCAACACCGCATCATTTTACTCTGACTGATGAGGCACTTCTGACTTACGGAACGCTGGCCAAAATGAATCCGCCACTTCGCACCGCAAAGGACCGCCAGCAGATCATCGAAGGTCTTGCAGACGGAACCATTGACCTCATTGCCACCGATCATGCTCCACATAGCATGGAAGAAAAGAATAAACCTCTTACAGAAGCACCAAGCGGAATCACTGGTCTTGAAACTTCTCTTGCACTTGGCATCACAAGTCTTGTAAGACCTGGGCACCTGACTCTGTTACAGCTTCTGGAAAAAATGACTGTCAATCCGGCAAAGCTTTACCATCTCCCATACGGACAGATCAAAGAAGGTGCTGCTGCCGATCTGGTTATCTTTGATCCGGAAGAATGCTGGAAACCTGGCGATTACGCTTCCAAATCCTGCAATACCCCGTTTACCGGACAGGAACTTTTCGGAAAAGTAAAATATACGATCTGTGGCGGTAAAACTGTTTATTCTGATAAATAATGTAAATAATCACTTCATAAAAGTCAAAAGACAGGAAAAAGAACTTCCATACTTACACAAAAAGTTCTCTATCCTGTCTTTTTATTCAAGTCGAACGTCCGTGAGACTTGGCGCGTGATTCTGGTCAGAGAAGCTGACATATTCCTATCAGAATCACTGCGCATCCTCGCGGAGCGTTTATCTCAGTCGGAGACCTAACTCCCACTGAGACAAATTTGCTATTACTCACCACCTGAAGTGGGAGTCTTCTCGACTGAGATAATCACTTTGATATTAAATATCTTCCATCAAGTGCTTTAGCGATTTGCCCCCCCCACAGAAATATTCTCTGTTTCTGAACGATGGCTGCCCGCCAGCTCTATGTTATCTTCCGCATCAAAATTATCTACAAAGTCCGAATTCACAACTTCTTTCAAATGATCCTGTATATCTGTCAGACATTCCAAAAGAACCGGATTAAACGCACCACATTCTCCATTCAGAATCATCTTCACAGCCTGTTCATGAGAATAAGCTTTCTTGTACACACGGTCACTGATCAACGCATCATAGGCATCCGCCAGTGATACGACCTGAGCAGAAATTGGAATTTCCTCTCCCACAAGTCCATCCGGATATCCTTTTCCATCATAACGTTCATGATGCCATCGACAGATCTGATAAGCAACTTCCAACAGTATCTCTCCTTGATACATCTTGAGGTTCTCAAGCATGGTGGCTCCAATCAACGTATGTGTCTTCATAATATCAAATTCTTCTTTTGTAAGCTTACCCGGCTTATTCAGAATCTTCTCATCAATTCCTATCTTACCAATATCATGAAGCGCAGATGCCATAGAGATCATATACTGCTCAGACCACGACAGTCCGTACTGCCCCGTCTTTTGGACGAGACGCTCCAAAAGTAATCTCGTCAAAGTCTGAATGTGTAATACATGAGGTCCACTCTCTCCATTACGAAATTCCACAATCTGGCTTAAGATTCCGACCATCATCCGGTTATTCTTCTCTTTCTCATAAATCTGGTCAGCAACAAGAGAAATCAATCTCCTCTGTTTTGCATAAAGCTTAATGGTATTAAACACTCTTTGATATACGATTTTCGCGTCAAATGGACGTCTGATATAATCTGCGATCCCCATCTCATATGCCCGGCGTATATACTCCTCAGATCCTTCACTGGAAATCATAATGACCGGGATATCATCCATCCAGTGCTCTCTTGCCATAGCCGCAAGGACCTCGAAGCCATTCATGACCGGCATCACAATATCCAACAACATCAGTGATATGCCCGTATCATACTGCTTAAGCATCTTCAATGCCTCTTCTCCATTCTCAGCTTCCAAAATTCTGAAATCGTCCTGAAGCATCTCTGTAAGGATTTCCCGGTTCATCTCCGAATCATCCACGATTAAAATCTGCTGCTTAACTTTTAATGCTTCAAGTGCAGTTCCATCCTCACCTTCCTCATTCGCAAAATCTTTCTCTGTAACGACTGTGTTCTCTCGATTCTTCGCAAGATACATAAACTTATCCGCTTCCATTACCGTCTCCTCGACAGTCCTTCCTGAAGACATGACTCCACCGATACTTGCTGATAACTGAAGCCTTGAATATGTCGGAACATTTGCATTATAAATTTCTGTCCGGATCTGCTTAAGCTTTTCTCTGAACATCGTCTCGCTGATTCCCTGCAATACAAGGAGAAACTCGTCCCCTCCATAACGGATCAGAGTATCGTTCTTTCGGATACAACGACGAATTGCTTCCACTGTGGTGATAAGTGCCAGATCACCGGCATTGTGTCCATATGTATCATTATAGATTTTAAAATCATCCATATCAATCATGGCGACCCCGACAGATGCTGTCATCTTCTTGATCCGATCCTCGTAATAGCGGCGATTATATACACCGGTCAGCGCATCTTGATACAGCTTTTCATTATATCCGCTCAACTTCTCCATTAAACGGTCACGATTCTCCAAATCAACCAGGAATTCCTCATCCATCTTCCTGAGCAGCTCCATAACGTATGGCTGTCCGTCAATCTCCACATAACGCGCTGTCACTTGATAAATATCTGAATCCAGGTATTCCAGCTTTGTCCGCACTGACTTCTCCTCGAATGCCCGGGCAGCAATACAATTCGTACATGGCTTTTCCTTCTTCCAGAAATCATAACAATGGCATAATTCCATGTCTCCGCCTGGATTGTCGCTCTCTTCCAGCCGGAACTCCCGCTTATCTAACAGTCTTACAACCGTAAAGACCTTTTTATACAATTCCATCTCCGTCTGAGCCTGCTGCATGGTCATGATATAATCTGAAGACATGATTTTAACCCTCCTGCACGATTCAAAAATCCGCGCTTTATCGTTCTGGTAAACACATTTATTTTACCAAATATAAATAAAAACTACAAGTTGTTTAACCAGAAAGATTGTCAAAACTTTGTCCTACTTATTCAGTTATATTTATATTGACAACTGCTAGTTTGATTGTAGCCATTCTGAATTTTACGCATAAAAATAGACGTCCTGACTTTGGTAGAGTGAGCGTCTATTTTTAGGAACTTAATTTACTGAAGCAGATGGGGTACGACCATCACCTCAGTTGTCTTGTTAAGCATATTATAAGTCATTCTGACAGATATGTTGTAAATGATAAAATAAATATGTACATTTAGTGGAAAACAAAAATGTACAATCAAGGTCAGCATGCTATTGTATTCATGGAGGTGTTATCCATGAACGAAGCATTAAAGACTCAGCTCAAAATTCTCAAATTGAGTGATATAAAACCAAACTTTTCAGAACTTGCACGGTTTTATGATCTGGATCGCAGAACTGTCAAAAAGTATTATGACGGATATGAAGGCAAAGCTGCTCACAGAGATAAACCAAGCAAACTGGATAAACATTATGATCTCATCAAACAGAAACTTTCTATCAGAGGTGCGAATGTCCGCGCTGTGTATGAGTTCATTCTTTCTGAGAGGGATCCAAATATCTGTACCTACTCAAATTTTAATAAATACATCAAATCCAAAGGGCTTAAGCCGGTAAAAACTGTTGCAGGACATCCAAGATTCGAAACCGCACCCGGTATTCAGACTCAGGTCGATTGGAAAGAAGATGTATCAATCGCAAATAGATTTGGCGAAATCTTCACCTTTCAGGTGTTTGATTATAAACTTGGGAATTCTAGATACACCCATTTCACTTACAAACTTTATAAGACAAGACAGGATGTATTCGACTGCCTAATTGCTTCGTTCAAAGCAACCGGTGGAGTTCCCAGAGAAATCCTTTTTGATAACATGTCCTCAATTGTCGATCGTGATGGTGAGCGTAAAAACATCTCTAATCAGGTGCGAGTGTTCGCAAAAGATTTCAATTTTAAGATTAAACTGTGTAAGCCAAGGCATCCTTTTACCAAAGGAAAGGTCGAGGCGGTAAACAAGTTTCTTGCGTGGTTGCTCCCTTATGAGGGTGAGTTTGAAACAGAGGATGAGTTAATTGCAATCCTCAATAAAATCAACCAAAAGGTAAATACCTATCCATGCCAGGAAACGAACATGCCGCCGCTGGTACTCTTCCAAAAAGAAAAGGAATACTTACAGCCGCTTCCATCAGATGATGTAATTGAATCTTATCTTCCTCACGATCGCCAAACCACGGTAAGATCAGATTATCTGGTCACCTATCACAACTACAAGTATTCCGTACCACCAGAGTACATAGGAAAACCTGTAAGATTACTGGTTTCCGACAATACCCTGCGTATCTATTCTAGCACGGATCTTATTGCAGTGCATGCATTAAGTACAAAAAGGATGAATTATCAAAAGAATCATTACCAGCAGCTTCTGGCTCAAACAATGAAAGAAGCTGATATGGCCGCAGAACTGGCTGAAGTAAATCTAAAGCAGATGAATGCCTTCCTGTAAGGAGGAAGACGATGGCAACTTATAAATTCATGATATTATAGTTTGTTTGGTCAGTTCTGTTATAATCTCTGTAACGTCATCTGGAGATAACAAATTGATTAAAGCAATTCTTTTTCCAACACCATTGAACGATGTCCCTGTGTAAAAACCCTTTTTTCGATCAGCAATCCAAAATCTATCATGGAAATCATTATTATATTTGATTGTTACTGTTGTATTCAAATTATTAGTAATTTTATCATAACTCGATTGCCTATAATTTTTTTGTTCGGTTATGATAATAACTGACTGCGCTTTCGAATTGTTGATTACCAAGGTCAACAGATTACAATAATCATCGCTTTCATCCTTAAACAAATAAGGATCTACAATAATTAACTCTTTTCCTGCTGATGAAATCTTCTCAAAATATGCAGAAAATTTTCTTGCTTTTTCTTCATCAGTCATGTTTTTCCATAAAACATCTTCTGTGATATAGGATAATCCATTTTGTTGCACATAATGACTGAGCAGTAGCTCATTTTTATCGTTTTCAATCCTTTTACAAAATTCTATTGCTATACCTAAATCTTGTAATGACTTATCATTCAACTCTTTGATAGGTAATTTTGTATATTCTGAAAAAACATATTTCAATACTCCGTCACAATTTCCTACAGCCTCATCGTTTACGCTGAATGAGTCACTTGGGATATCCAGAACATCATACATAGCATGACTGATTCTAATCTCATTCAATCCAAGCTCTGTACGAAGTTTCTCAAAAAAATAAGTTTCTATTTCGCCCAAGTTAAGTGAAACTTCCCCAGTATAGGTCTCTGAAATTGGTTGCCCATCCTTATAAGGTGTAATAAATTGAATCGGCTTTGGTGCTATAAAATTATCAGTGTTAAATCGGAAATAGAGCATCTTAAACCTCCTGATTACAGTTAATATACATGGATAACGTAAAAATGCACATTAACAGGACAACCACTTCTACCCAAGGATACTTTAGCATAGCGAGATTCACTATAAGGTAGTGAAATCTCCTCCACATCATTAAGAATGTCATAAGGAAATTGGTAATTTTGCAAATAATTGTAAAATTTATTCCAAAACGATAGGAAGTCTTTGCCTGTTGCATATGTGAAAATAAAAGCATGTGGACAACCAACAGGGTCATATTTTTCTAAAGCTTTATTTATGTGTTTATCTAAGTTTTCTTGGTCTAATGAAGGCAACCTCAATGCTTCAATGATAGCAACTGGTAAACCTTGATTGCATATTAGCAAATCAACCTCACCAGCACTCTTACCCGATTCAGATTCTCCCTGACGAGTCTGATCTTTTGTTTCGTAAATCATACTAAGATTATCTCGGATACCATCATTAATCTCATCTTCCTTTTTGCCTTTATAAATAGGATTCTTTTGAATATTGACAAGGGCTTTCAATATATTTGTGCACAGGATATTCTCCTCAAACATTTCTATATTGGTCTCTGGAGAACAGAGATTATTTTTCGCAGCAAACTTTTTTATTACTTCTAATTTCGATGCTAACTGATCGAAATAAGTATCCTCAGACCATCCACCATCTATTTTCTCAAACAATCTTTTAACATCTTCGATGGTACTATTAGAAGGAAGTAAATCGATTTCATATTCGATTTCTGCCTTCCATTCCATATACTTTGGATGCTTCCGTATAGTCATGAATCTACTTTGAATGGGAGGCCTTCCTACAGGTTTTGCTAAGGAATGGTACTCTGCTTTAAAAAGACTCTTGATTTCTGGGAGCTTCTCTATTAGATTTATTAAATTATTCTGAACATCTGACATTTCTGTTCCTCCAAAAGTTAATTACCCCTTTAATAACTGTTTCCCAAGATACAACCCCGCCTGTGTATACGTCCCAAGCAGTTCCTGTTTCTTTGCTTCAATCATATCTGGTTCAAACTCAAATACCGTTTCATAGATTTCCATTGCTTTCTGGAAATGAGAAGTTGCCTCCTGAATTTCTCCCATAGTCAGGCAGATGCCACCCATTGCTTCCTGAACGCTGGCATAATCCAGACCTGTTTCAGAATTATATTCCCGGATAACTCGACAGAGTTTTCTCAGTGCAGACAATCCGGCATCAGGCTGTCCCATATCTGTCAGCAGTACAGCATAGTTTGTAATTTGTACAATGCTGTCATGGTAATAAGCCAAACCATATTCATCCATAATTCTGATTGCCTGTTCCATATTCTCTTTGGCAAGTTCCAGTTTACCGTTCACTCGGTACATACCACCAAGATTAGCATAAAGCTTGGAAACCAGAAGTGTATTATCTGCTGTGACCTCTTGAATCATAGCAATAGCGTCATTCTGCATCTTGATTGCTTTATCCGCTTTCTTCTCATAAGCTACCTGATAGATAAGTAGCAATGCTCGATTAGATACAAAACCGACAGCCATGTCTTTCAACAACGCAGAAAGTGTATCAAGAACCAGTTCCATGCCCGGATAATAATGATAATTCTCCATGTACGGGAACACATCTTTCAAGAAACGAAGATACATTGACATATCATCATTTTCCATCTGTACGATCACAGATTCGATGGTCTGAAATAGCTGCTTATAATAGAAAACTTCTTCTCCATGGCGCAAACAGATTTTCTGTAAGCTATCCAGTAAGATACGACAATTCTGCACGGAAGGTTTTGTTTCTTCCATTGTCACTTCCTGCATCATTGGATAAAGGGCAATCATACGACCTTCCATTGCCTTGACGAAACCTTTTTCAATCAGAACATTGACAGTATTCATATCACGCAACTTTAGCCAGTTCGCAAACAATCTGTTTTGAACACCGGACAGCGAAGCCAGCGCAAGGTTTCTCATAATATCTGTTTCTGCGTCTGAAAGCTGATACAGAGAGAACAACGTGTGAATGTGGTCATAATAGGTAGCCTTACGACTTTTGCCGTCTTTGGAGATGCCGATGATATCGGTGGAATCCAGGACGGCTTTTTCTTCTTTTAGCTTCTTTAACAGGAGTAACGGCTCCATAATTCCACTTTCCAACAAACGGGCTGACATTTCTACTGCAAGAGTATGACTGTGTACTGTTTGGATGATTTGCTCCAAAACAAGGCGGTTCTTTTCAGCTTCGGAATAGAAGCAGCCCATTAACTTAACCAGCGCTTCTGTATCAGCGATTTCTTCCAGATTCATGGAGATGTAATTGTCAAATCTGCTTCGGGTAGTGAACAGAATACGGCAATGATATTTCAGGATAACATCCAGAATACTGTCCTTCGCTGTTACAGTGTTGAAGTTATCAATAATCAGCAGGCTATCTGCTCTCAGTTTGCGAAGATGGCGATGGTGTCTGCTGAATCTTGCATCAGCAGTTTCATTGTCGTCAACATCATCGGCAAAATCCAGATTGAACAAAATCGCTGCGCGATGGCCTGCCAAGGCTGTGGCGCAGTTTTATTTTT
>OKSH01000833.1_pt1 | contig 30538 bp, 28 predicted proteins | sample 1601231 | NCBI WGS metagenome assembly OKSH01 (sample SAMEA3541596, study PRJEB24748) | human gut metagenome | biome: human gut; feature: human-associated habitat; material: faeces | place: China | collected 2012
TAATAGTTATATAAAAAAGTAACTTGAAAAAGCTGATTATGAGTGCTAAAATATTCAGGAATAAAACAAAAAAGAGAGGAAAAAAGTATTATGAAAAGAATGAAGAAATTTGCAGCTCTTCTTCTTGTAGTAGCCATGACATTTGGTATGGTTGCCTGCAGCAGTGCAGACAAAAAAGAAGAGTCTACAAAAAAAGAAACTAAGACAGAAGAAAAAAGTACCAAAAAGCTTGATGGTACTTTGAAAGTTGTTACAACTGGAGATGCTTATCAGCCATTATTTGATAAGTTTACTGAAGAAGTTGGACCTAAAGTAGAATTTATTTCTATGTCTTCCGGAGAGGTATTATCAAAATTGAAAGCAGAAGGTGGAACGCCAGCAGCAGACCTTTGGTTTGGTGGCGGAATTGACGCATTTATGGACGCAAAAGATAATAATCTTCTTGAAAAAGTAGATTTTGATGCGGCAGATGAACTTTCACCAGACTTTAAGGATAGTGATAATTACTGGTTCTCTAAAGGTGTTACTGTAGTAGGATTTATTGTAAACAATGATATTTTAAAAGAAAAAGGACTGGAAGCTCCGAAGACATGGGATGATCTCACAAAGGAAGAGTATCAGGGAGAGGTACTGATGTCTAATCCGGCTATCTCAGGAACGAACTATGCAGTAGTAAATGCGCTTCTTCAGACAAAAGGACAGGACGAAGGTTGGAAGTATTTTGAAGCACTTAATAAAAATGTAGATTATTATTCAAAACGTGGTTCAGATCCAAGTACTAAGACAGCAGCAGGAGAGGTTGGTATTGGTATTACATATATTAATGGTACACTTGATGAGTTAAAAGAACAGGCAGATGTTGATGTGATCTATCCTGAAGATGGAATGCCATATGTACCAGAAGGTGTTGCAGCATTTGCAAATGCAGAGAACACAGAGGCAGCAAAAGCATTTATCGAGTGGTTCTTCTCTGATGATGAGAACATGAAAATGATGGCTGGTATTGACAAGAATAATACATGCCTTCTTGTAAAACCAAGCTTGAAGGGACTGGAACTGAATTTTGACGAGAGCCAGCTTATGAAAGAGGATCTGTCATTATTTGGATCAGAAAGAACAGAAATTCTTGACAAGTGGAGTACTTTGATGGGAGATAAAGGTGAACAATAGAAAACCTATAAAAAAACGGGCATCATTATATGATGCCCATTTTTATAATATATTAGATTACTTTATATTGGCAATACTGGTAGCAGGAGTATTGATATTTATCCTCTATCCACTTCTTTGTATGGTAAAGCAGAGCTTCGCAGGAACAGAAGGATTTTCAACGGAAGTTTATAAAAGTATTTTCAGTGATAATCTGGTGTTAGTAAAAAATAGTGTATTTGTCGGAACTTTATCAGCATTTTTTTCTACGATTGCAGGACTTCTTGTAGCAATTTGTGTGTGGGTAGCTGGAAAGAAAATGGGAAAAGTCCTGGAGACAATTTTATTGATTAGTATGGTCTCCCCGCCATTTATTGCATCGCTGGCATACATTCAATTATTTGGAAGAAATGGATTGATTACAAAAGGAATTTTAGGCTTGTCATTGAATCCATATGGCTGGCTTGGGGTTGTTGTTATGCAGACTCTATTTTTCGCTTCATTAAATGCACTTATGATTCTTGGAATGCTGAAAAAATTGGATATGTCATTGGTCAGGGCATCTTTTGATTTAGGAGCATCATCTGGCTACACTTTATGGAGAATAGTAATACCGTTGTTGCGCCCAATACTTTTAAGTTGTTTTTTGCTTTCCTTTATCCGCTCAATTGCTGATTTTGGAACTCCAGTAGTAATTGGTGGCCGCTTTGAAACGGTTTCAACAGAAATATATATGCAGGTCATTGGCTATTCTAGATTGGACAAAAGTGCTGCGCTTAATGTATTGCTTCTTGTTCCTACAATTATTGTATTTGTATTATACCGTTATTTGATGAAGAAAAATGAAAAAGTAATTGATGGAAATAGCAATAAGACGATTGAGGCTGGAAATACTTTCAGACTACGAGGTGTGTCGGCAATTGTTGTATGGCTGGGAGCAGGTTTCTTTTTTATTATGATGGCACTGGAATATGGATCTATTTTCTTGAATAGTTTCAGTAGAAATCTGCGAGGCAAAATTACATTTACAACCATGTATTTAAAAGCATTGCTTGAACGAGATATGGACACTTTTGTACGAAGTGTGGAATATGCGTTGATTGTTGCAATAGTAGGAAGCGTGATTGGAATGCTGCTTTCTTACTATATTGAAAGAAGAAAAATAAAATTAGGAGGAGTTCTGGATTTTATTATTACATTACCATATATGCTTCCGGGAAGCTGCTTTGGAATTGGTTATATTCTTGCATTCAACCATAGTCCGTTAAAGTTTACCGGAACAGCAGCTATTGTTGTGTTAAATATGATTTATAAGCAGATGTCCATTACAACAAAGGCTTCGTTTTCTTCACTGCAACAAATCAGCATAGAACTTGATGCTGCAGCAAGAGATCTTGGGGCAAACAAATTTTTGGTGATGAAAGATGTAATTCTTCCTAATATGAAACAAGCTTTTGCAACAGGATTTATTAATAATTTTACAAGTGCAATGGTTACGGCAGGTGCTGTAATCTTTCTGGTGACACCAGGACAAAAGATTGCTGTATTTACATTATTTGACTGTATTAATACAGGGCGATATGGCGAAGCATCAATGATTGCAACATTTATTATTGCTATTACAATTACTGTAAATGTGATATTTTCAATACTTGTTGCTTGGAAAGGAAGAAGAAAACGTGTATTTAGAACTGAAAAATGTAAGTAAAAGTTTTGGTGAAAAAGAAGTAGTAAAAGATTTATCACTTTCGCTTCCTAAAGGAGAGCTGTTATGTTTGTTAGGAGCATCAGGTTGTGGAAAGACGACAACGCTTAAAATGATTAGTGGTTTCTTAAAGGCGGATAAAGGGCAGATTTTGATTGATGGACATGATATTACTGAACTAGATCCAGAAAAACGCCCAGTATCAACTGTTTTCCAGTCATATGCATTATTTCCACATATGACGGTTTTGGAAAATGTAATATATGGATTAAAATTTCAGGGAATTAAAAAAAAGAAAGCCAGAGAAATGGGGATGGAGTATTTGAAAATTGTGGATATGGAAGAATATGCAGGATTTTCAATTGGCGAAATATCTGGTGGACAACAGCAAAGAGTTGCATTAGTCAGATCGTTAATTACAAAGCCGAAGGTACTCCTTTTAGACGAGCCACTTAGTAATTTGGATGCGAAACTTCGAGTCAAGATGCGTGAAGAAATTCGGGAAATTCAAAAAAAGTATGAGATTACAATGGTCTTTGTAACCCATGACCAAGAAGAAGCAATGGTGCTTGGTGACAAGATTGCTATTATGGATCAGGGTAAACTTATTCAAATTGGAAGACCGGAAGAAGTGTATTTGCATCCACAAAATGATTTTGCAAGAGACTTCTTAGGAATATCAAATCAGTTTACTGATATGTGGGGAAAACATATATGTTGTAGACCAGAAGAACTTGAATTTGTGGATAATGGTACTGTAAAAGGACTTATAAAGCAGGAAGAGTTTTTAGGATTCTATCGACAATATTATGTTGAAACGGAAACCCATGAAAACATCATTGTAAGAACGGATAGAGGGGTAAAAAAGGAAGTAGGAAAAGAAATTCAGCTTCAAGTTAAATAGAAGATCAAAAAGAATATAATTTATCAAAAATTAAAGATTTTTTATAGAAGAATATATGATTTACTCCGGAACATATACTGTTATAAAGGCAGATGTTCCGGAGTTTTTTAATGAGAAAGTTTATAAAATTTGAAAAGATAAGGGAGAATCGCAAAAGTATTCAAGAGAAAATGAATAAGAAATGGCTGAATCGGGGGATTTTTACATGTGTGGTTGCAATAGCAATGATAGGTTCATACAGGTACATATCAGGAATCGTCAAGGTTTCAAGCAATGTCAATGGGAAAGAACTTCCGATTTACTGTGTTCAGACCGATGAAAAGAAGGTTGCGCTCTCATTTGATGCGGCATGGGGGAATGATGATACCCAGAGAATCCTGGACATTTTAAAGGAACATGATGTACATGTCACATTTTTCATGACTGGCGGGTGGGTCGAAAGTTATCCTGACGATGTGAAAGCAATCTATGAGGCAGGCCATGACCTTGGAAATCATAGTCAGAATCATAAGAATATGTCTCAGCTTTCCGATGAGGAGAAGACGCAAGAGTTAATGAGTGTTCATGAAAAAGTGAAGGAGTTGACAGGAGTCAAGATGCAGTTGTTTCGCCCGCCATATGGAGATTATGATGACGCTGTTGTTTTAAATGCCAGGGAAAATGGATATTATCCGATTCAGTGGGACGTGGATAGTCTGGATTGGAAAGACTACGGGGTTGACAGTATTTTAAATACGGTGCTAAATCATAAGGCACTTGGAAATGGTTCGATTATCTTGTGCCACAATGGGGCGAAATATACGGCAGATGCTCTGGATGCATTGCTGGACGGATTGAAAGAAAAAGGTTATCAGGTAGTGCCGATATCGCAACTGATTTATAAAGAAAATTACCATATGGACGTGACCGGAAGACAAATTCCGGACGCGAAGTAGATACCTAGAAAAGCCCGTAAAATGGGCGAAAAATCAGAACAGACACATCAATTAAAGAACATATATAGAATAGTTTAATATTTGCTGTCTCTTTTATTTAAAATCTTGATTGGACAATGGAAAAGTAAGTGTGGTAATATTAAATGCGTACTTGTTAATGTTGATAATTATTGCTTAATAAAGCAGTGATACAACTGGGGAAAAAGAAAAGGAGAACTTAATGAAAAAGAAAATCGTAAGCGCACTTTTATGTGTCGCAATGATCGCAACTATGGTAACGGGTTGTGGTGGAAGCAAATCCAGTTCTACATCTGGAAATGCAGATTCTACAGCTAAGCAGTTTGAGATTAATGCAGCAATTGCAGCAAATCCACCTGCACTTGATCCACACACTGTAAATGCTAATGTTACAGGTGCAATTGGAATTCATATTTATGAAGCTCTGTTCCAGATGGATGAGAATTATGAACCACAGCCAGTACTTGCAGAGTCTTATGAGATGAGCGATGATGGAAAAGAGTACACAATCAAACTTCGTCAGGGAGTAAAATTCCACAACGGAGATGAGATGAAGGCAGATGATGTAGTAGCATCTATGAATCGTTGGATGGAGCTTTCACCAAAGGCTAAAACACTCATTGGCGGTTCAGTGTTTGAAAAAGTAGATGATTATACAGTGAAACTTACTGTAAATGAGCCATCTTCTGATATCATCATGGTTCTTGCAAGCCCGATTCAGTTTGCAGCAATCTATCCAAAGTCAGTTGTTGATTCAGCAAGTGATGAGGGTGTAAAGGAATATATTGGAACTGGTCCGTATAAAGTAGCAGAGTGGAAGCAGGATCAGTATGTAAAACTTGAAAAAAATGAGGATTATCAGCCGGCTGAAGGAAAATCCAGTGGTCTTGCAGGAGCAAAAAATGCACAGGCTGATACAATCACATTTAACATTGTAACAGATACAGCTACTCGTATTGCAGGTGTACAGAATGGTCAGTATGACATTGCTGAGGATATCCCGGCAGATCAGTACAAAGATCTTGCAGCAGACAAGAATCTGACTATGGATGTTCGTAGTGGTGGTACATTGAACCTGTTCCTGAATACAACAGAGGGTGTTATGGCTGATGAAAAAGTACGTCAGGCAGCTCTTGCAGCACTTAACTGTGATGATATTCTGATGGCAGGTTATGGAGATGCTGATCTTTATAAGCTGAATGCAGGTTGGTGTAATCCAGATGATGCTCAGTGGGGAACAGAGGCTGGCTCTGAATATTACAATCAGAACGATGTAGAGAAAGCGAAAAAGCTTCTTTCTGAGTCAAGCTACAACAATGAAAAAATCGTATTAGTTACAACACCAGAATACAGTGAGATGTACAACGCAACATTAGTTGTTCAGGAACAGTTAAAAGCAGCAGGATTCAATGCAGAAGTTGAAAGTTACGACTTCAGCACATTCATGGAGCACCGTGCGGATCCGAAACAGTTTAGTATGTATATTACAAGTAACAGCTACAACATGCTTCCAATTCAGTTATCAGTACTGGATAAAGGATGGGCAGGACTGGATCGTCCGGAAATATCAGACGGAATCAAAGCAATCCGTTCAGCATCTTCTAATGAGGAAGCAAAAGCTGCATGGGAAGATCTTCAGTCATTCATTTATGAATATGGTGCAGCAAGTGTTATCGGACATTTCACAAACATTACAGCTATGAACAGCAAAGTTGAGAATTATCAGTACCTGAGATTCCCAATTTACTGGAATATCACTTTTGCAGAGTAATAGATGGAAGAGTTTACTTACATCTAGGTGAGTCTTGAATAGTAAACACAGCGGCGGAATGCGAAAGCAACCGCCGCTTTTGCGAATTTTAGGAATATTTTCATTGAACTTGAAAATCATGGAGGAGGAAACTATATGTTATCTTATATTGGAAAACGTATTCTGTCATTGATTCCTGTACTCTTTGTTGTGTCATTTGTTGTTTTTCTGGTTGTATATATGATACCGGGAGGACCTGCGACAGCAATTTTAGGACTGGAAGCATCAGCAGATCAGATAAATGCTTTGAATGCGCAGCTTGGTTTTGACAGACCATTTCTTGTGCAGTATGGTGACTGGATCGTCAATGTATTTCAGGGGAACTGGGGGGATTCATTCTTTTTACATGAGTCTGTAACAGAAGCAATTGCTGAATATTTTGGACCAACAATCAGCCTTGCAATTCTTGCGCAGTTAATTGCATTAGTTCTTTCTGTACCACTTGGGATTCTTGCAGCATATAAGAGAGGAAGCGCGACTGATGTAGCAGCAGTATCTGTGTCATTACTTGGTATTGCAATTCCAGGATTCCTTTTAAGTATGTTTTTAATGTTATTTTTTAGTGTGTATCATCACTGGTTCCCGGTAGCAGGGTATGCACCATTGGCAAATGGACTGTTGGAACATTGGAAATATCTGTTTGTTCCTGCACTCTCACTTGGAATTGTACAAGCTGCTTATATTACACGAATGACAAGATCATCACTTCTTGAGGTGTTATATAAAAATTATATTCGCACAGCAAGAGCAAAAGGATTAAAAGAAAGAAAAGTAGTTCTTCGCTATGCACTTAAAAATGCGGCGCCTGCAATTCTTACAGCAGTCGGACAGTCATTTGGAAGTCTGATTACAGGAACAATCGTAACGGAGACGTTGTTTAATATTCCGGGGCTTGGAATGTTGACAATGGGTTCTATTAATCGAAGAGATGTATATGTAATTCAGGGAGTTGTATTATTTGTAACATTATTGTATGTACTGGTAAATCTTGTGGTTGATATTTTATATGGATTTGTAGATCCAAGACTGCAGCCAGGCAGAAATAAATAACGGGAGGGCGGAAAATGGTATTAACAAGAAAAGGAATTTCTGCCTCCAGTGAGGCAATTATAAAAGAACAACGACAGATCACAAGAGAAAAATTACTCGCAAGTCCGGGACTGATTATCGGAACAATTGGATTTTTATTAATTCTGGTTACTGCAATATTAGTTCCGATTCTCAACACGCAGGATCCAAATGCAATGGTGGTCATGGATCGTCTGAAAGCACCAAGTGCTGCACATATTTTTGGAACAGATGAATTAGGAAGAGACTTATTTATCCGTGTAATGTACGGAGCAAGAGTTTCTCTTTGGGTTGGCGGTTGTGTCGCAATCTTTTCCTGTGTTTTGGGAACAATTATCGGACTTTATGCAAGTTATTTCAAAGTGCTTGATCAGATCCTTATGAGAATCTGTGATGGATTGATTGCAATTCCGGGAATCTTACTTGCGATTGCATTGATTGCGGCACTTGGAACATCAAGCTGGAATGTAGTTGTAGCACTTACAATTGTATATACTCCAAACGTAGCGCGTACAGTACGTGCCAGCGCTATGGTTATTCGTGAGCAGACTTATGTAGAAGCTGCAAAAGTACAGGGAAGCGGAAATTTCAGAATCTTATGGAAACTGATTCTTCCGGGCGTTATTTCACCACTGACAGTTCAGGCTTCTTACATTTTTTCACAGGCAATTATTTCAGAAGCATCGCTTAGCTTCCTTGGAGCGGGTGTTCCGGCACCGGCAGCCAGTTGGGGAAATATGCTGGAAGCAAGTAAAGCAGTACTTTCAAAGGCACCTTGGACAATGATCGTACCAGGAGCAGCAGTTATTATATGTGTACTGAGTCTGAATCTTCTTGGAGATGGACTTCGTGACTTTATGGATCCGAGAACAAAAGGAGGTGTGAAAAAATAATGAGCGATACAATATTAGAAATTAAAGATTTACACGTTCTGTTCCCGGTACATAAAAAGTGGCTTCCGGCAGTAGATGGCGTGAATTTGAAGATTGAAAAAGGGGAGATTACAGGAGTAGTTGGTGAATCTGGTTCCGGAAAAAGTGTTATGTCCCAGACGATTCTAAGACTTCGTGATCATGATACAAATGTCCGCTATGAAGGTGAAATTTTATTCGAAGGTGAAGATTTGTTAAAGCAGCCTTTAAATAAAATCCGTGATATCAGAGGAGACCGTATTTCGGTTATTTTTCAGGATCCATTGACTTCATTGAGTCCGGTTCATACTGTAGGCAGTCAGTTGAGTGAAGTACTGACTTTGCATAAAGGGTTAAATAAAGAACAGGCAAAAGAAAAAGCAATTGAAATGTTGAAATTGACAGGAATCCCCAATCCGGAGAACTGTTTTAAACAGTATCCATATGAACTTTCTGGTGGTATGCAGCAACGTGTTATGATTGCAATGGCATTATCCTGCGAGCCAAAGCTTTTGATTGCGGATGAGCCAACAACAGCACTTGATGTAACAATTCAGGAACAGATTCTGCAGCTGATCCGTGAATTGAACGAAAAGCTTGGAATGTCTGTATTGTTTATTACCCATGACATGGGAGCAGTTGCAAATTTATGCCATAATGTAAAAGTTATGTATCTTGGCCAGGTAGTTGAAGAAGCATCTACAGAAGAATTGTTCCAGAATCCGCTGCATCCATATACACAGGGACTACTGTCATGTATTCCGCACCTTGGAGTGAAAAAAGGAGAACCGCTGCCAGTGATTGAAGGATCAGTGCCTCCGTTATCTAAAGTACCGGTAGGGTGTCATTTCTGTACCAGATGTAAGATGGCAGATCAGCACTGCATGGAACATGAGCCGCCAGCCTGTGAAGTTGCTCCGGGGCATGTAGTGAAATGTTGGAAATATGCCGAATCCGGAAAGCAGGAGGTGTAAAGATGAGTGAACATTTGCTTGAAGTAAAACATTTAAAAAAATCATATCCGGTGTATGATAATTCTGGAAAATTATTTGCAAAGAAGAAACATATGTGTGCGGTCGATGATATGTCTTTCTTTATTGAAAAAGGAGAAACTTACGGACTGGTAGGAGAATCTGGATGCGGAAAATCTACGACAGGAAGAACAATTGTTGGTCTGAATCATGCAGATAGTGGAGAGATTTTATACGATGGAAAGGACTTATGTAAATTAAGTGACAAAGAATTCCGCCCACTGCGTAAAGACATTCAGATGGTATTTCAAGACACTTTATCAGCGCTTAATCCGAGACAGAGAATCGGAGATAGTTTAAGTGAGACTTTAAAAATCCATGGAATGACAGATAATGAGAAGAGAAGAGAAGCCGTAGTTGAAATCCTGAAAAAGGTAGGACTTTCCGAAGAGCATTATTTCAGGTTTCCACATGAATTATCAGGCGGACAGGTTCAGAGACTTGGAATTGCCGGAGCTTTGATTATTCAGCCGAAGCTGATTGTCTGCGATGAGCCGGTATCTGCGCTGGATGTGTCTATTCAGGCTCAGATTTTGAACATGCTTGTGGAACTTCAAAAAGAATTGGGACTGAGTCTTTTGTTTATTTCTCATGATATCGGTGTGGTACGTTTTATTTCAGACAGAATCGGAGTTATGTATCTTGGAACTCTGATGGAAGAGACAGAGACAGAAGAACTTTTTGAGCATCCATTGCATCCATATACGGAAGCATTGTTTGAGGCGGTTCCTGATCCGTATATCAAACGTACGGAATTAAAAGGATTAAGTGGAGAACAGCCGGTTCGAACAGAAGATTTCAAAGGCTGTGCGTTCTATACAAGATGCCCATATGCAACAGATCGTTGTAAAACAGAAAGACCGGAACTTAGAGAAGTGAAACCGGGACATAAAGTAGCCTGTCATAGATATAATAATGACTAGTATAAGCCCTTTAAATTAGCATAATAAATCAGAAAAAAGCGTCACTCATATTTTGTATGAGCGGCGCTTTTTGGTACTATTGAAAGTATGTAGTCGTAATTATCTTTTGGGCAGATTATTTTGAAAATGTAGAATATATTTTTACCAGTTCTATGACCATGTCTACAACTTTATCCATGCTTTGGGCAGAAATGTGTTCATAAGGACCATGATAAGCGTGTGCCCCAGTTCCGATATCAGGGCATGGAAGTCCGCGAAAACTAAGATGACAGCCGTCAGTCCCTCCGCGGATTGGAGAAACATTAGGAATAAGTCCAACTTTTTCACAGGCCTTTTTAGCATTTTCAATTAAGTGAATATTTTGTTCAATGATTTCTTTCATATTGTAATACTGATCGGTTATACAAAGCTCTACGGTTCCGGCGCCCCATTTTGCATTTAATTGTTCAGCAATGGAAACAAGGTGATTTTTGCGATTTTGAAACGCGTAGTTATCATGATCCCGAATAATATAATTTAAAACGGCATGCCCACAATCCCCATTCATATGAACTAAATGATAGAAGCCCTCATAACCTGCGGTATCGCGTGGTGTTTCTTGTGATGGCAGCAAGTTGTTGATTTCCATGGCAAGCAGACAGGCATTTACCATAGTATCTTTAGCAGAACCAGGGTGGACGCTTACACCATGAATGTCAAAAGAGGCACTGGCAGCATTAAAGTTTTCATATTGTAAGTTTCCTTCCGTAGAGCCGTCAAGTGTATATGCAAAATCGGCACCGAACAAATCTACATCAAAAAGGGAGATACCGGTTCCAATCTCTTCATCAGGCGTGAAAGCAATACAAATCGAACCGTGAGGTATCTGCTGGGACTGCAAGTGTTCAACCAGTGTCATAATCTCAGCAATTCCGGCTTTATCGTCAGCTCCCAGAATGGTTGTGCCGTCGGTCGTGATCAGTGTGTGGCCGGTTAGAGCTTTGAGATGTTCAAACATATCAGGACTAAGAATAAGACCACTGCTTCCAAGGGGCAGATCTTTGCCATTATAATTTTCAGTTATGACTGGCTGAATTGCATGTTCGCAATAATCAGATACAGTATCTATATGAGCAATAAAACCAAGTGCAGGAGCATTTTCATATCCTTTTGTGGCTGGAAGTTTTCCATAGAGAAAACAATGTTCGGTGAGGTGAATGTCAGAAACACCGAGGAGTTGCATTTCATCTTTCAGAAGATTAGCCAGGTCAAATTGACATTTCGAAGAAGGTGTTGTGTTACTGGTTTCATCGCATGGAGTGTTGATTGCGACATATTTTAATAAACGTTCATAAGCTTTCATAAGAATCTCCTTGTGTGTGATTTATATTATATATCGTAGCATATTTTAAGGGAAAATGCATTAGTTTTAAATCTCAGGAAAGCCCGTAAAATGGGAGAAAAACTAGAGTATACTCTATTTAAAGAACATATATAGAATAGTTTGATATTTGCTGTCTCTTTTATTTAAAATCTTGATTGGACAAATGAAATGTTAGCTTGATATAATAATGCTCGTACTTATGAATTGTTGACAATATGTGACAGGAAAAATACAGTGTCAACATGTAATGAATAATGCAAAGAAACAAAAGTAAACCTAAGGAGGAAACGAATGAAAAAGAAAATCATCAGCGCACTTTTATGTGTAGCAATGGTAGCAACTGTAGCAGTTGGTTGTGGGAAAAGTTCTGACAGCAAGTCTACAGATTCTACTTCCAGCAGTGACAGCAGTTCACTGGTAATGCCGGTATCTGCAACAGTAACAAGCTTAAACGGTGACTTAGAGACAATGGCAGAGGGAGCTTTCCAGCTTGCTCCATACCAGGATAAACTCTACTATGTTGACCAGGACGAGACAAGATGGTACCTGGCTGATAGTTGTGAGGTTTCTGAGGATGGTCTTGAGTATACATTAAAATTAAAAGATAATCTGAAATGGCATGATGGTGAGCAGATTACAGCAGATGACGTAATCTTTACATTTAACTGTAACCTGAACACAGACAACGGTGCCGGTTATACCAATGTTGTATTTGTAGGTGACAAAGAAGTTAAGGCTGAGAAGGTTGATGACCTGACAGTTAAATTCACACTTCCAGAAGTTTCTGCTTCTTACTATGAGCTTCTTGGAAAATTAATTCTGATTCCAGAGCATGCATTTGACGGAAATACAGACATCAAGTCTGCAGATGCTAACCTTACAGATATCGGATCTGGTCCGTACAAACTTGTAGAGTTCAAAGACGGTGAGTCTCTGACATTTGAGAAGTTTGAGGACTATTATGGTGATGAGCCGCAGATTGACCAGATTACATTCAAAGTTATTCCAGATGCAAGTTCACAGGAAGTTGCATTTAAGAATGGCGAGATCAATTTCTTCGCAGTATCTTCTGATGATGTAGCAACAGAGATGGAAGAGACAGACGGAGTTACTCTTCATAAATTAGCAGAGGGACGTGTAAAATACCTCGCTTGGAACAAATACTGCCCTACATGGGAGAACCGTGATGCAGTAAAAGCTGTATTTATGGCACTGAACCAGGAAGAAATCGTTAAGGGTGCTTACGGAGATTCTATGGGAACAACAGCAAACTCTGTTTTCAGTAACAGAAACCTGTTCTACGATAAGGACGTAAAAGGGTATGAGCAGAATCTTGACGAGGCTAAGAAGTTAGCTCAGAGTTCAGGACTTGCAGGAAAGACAATTACTCTTCACTATAACACAGACAGAAGTTACATGGAGGCAACAGCACTTCTGATTCAGGAGCAGTTAAAAGCAATCGATGTAAATGTTGACATTCAGGGAATTGATGCAAACGGATTCTTCGATGTAGTATTCACAGATAAGGATGATTATGAGTTATACCTGAATGAGTATGCAGCAATCGGTGACCCAGGTGAGGTCGTAGCTGGTATGTTCGATGGAACATGGGGCAATAACATCGATACTCCACAGGAGATTCTTGACCTCTTCGAGCAGGGTAGAAAAACTACAGATGTAGAGAAGAGAACAGAGATCTACAAAGAGTTACAGGAGAAAGCAATGGAGTCTTATCTGACATACCCAATCGCTTACCCTAACTACTGCTTTGCTACAAGCGACAACCTTGAGGGAACAGAGACATATTCAACAACGCCAGTATTTGAGGATTATACAAAACTGTCTTTCAAATAAGATAAATGTAACAAGATAACGAAAAGCCGAAATAGATTCTGTTTTATGCAGAATCTATTTCTGAATATAGGAGAAAAATCAGAATGAAAAAATTTATTGCAAAGCGGCTTGCACAGATGCTCGTTGTATTTGTTGCAGTATCCATGTTTGCGTTTTCTATTATTTATTTCTCTCCTGGAGATCCACTGTATCTGTATACTTCACCGGCAGTTTCATCATATAAGATGTCGGATGAACAGTTAGATGCCATGCGTGAATCTTTGGGGCTGAATGGAAATGTAGCAGAGCGTTATGTGAGCTGGGCAGGAAAAATGTTACAAGGTGACTGGGGACTGTCTGTCAGTAACCACCAGCCGGTTAAGAAACAGATTATGGATAAACTTCCGAATACAATCGGACTTATGGGAGCAGCGTTGGTACTGTCAATTCTGTTATCTATACCACTTGGACTTTTAGCAGGATATTATAAGAATAAATGGATTGATAATATCGTCAGTGGAATTTCGTACCTTGGAATTTCCCTGCCAGCTTTTTGGTTCGGAATTATGATGATCATTTTATTTTCCCTGAATCTGGGCTGGCTTCCAAGTTCGGGTATGCACGCAATTGGAAATACATCTACTGGAGATATGATTAAGCATGCAATCCTTCCGACACTTGTATTGAGTGTAAATAATACAGCAGTATTTGTACGATATATCCGTGCAAATACCATTGAGCAGATGGAAGAAGATTATGTTATGACAGCAGTTTCAAAGGGGGTGCCGCAGTTCCAAGTCATGAAAGGACATGTATTGAAGAACTGTCTGCTCCCGATTATTACAATGGTTGGAATGAACTTTGGAACACTGATTACAGGTTCATTCGTTGTAGAGTCTGTCTTTGGGTGGCCGGGACTTGGAACTCTTTGTATGAGTGCAATCAACAGCCGTGACTATACGATGATTATGGGAATCACGATGCTTGCCTGTGTCGTACTTTTAATTGGTAACTTCCTGGCAGACATTTTATATGGATTTGCGGATCCGAGAATTAAACAGGGAAAGGAGAAGAGTAATGGATAGAAAAGCAATGAAGAAAATGTTTCTTTCAAACAAAATGGCTGTTGTCTGTACAGTTCTGATTTTGATTATAGTAATTGCCTCTTTAATGGCTCCTCTTTCTCCGTATGATCCAGATGCATCTAACGTAGCAGAAAAAATGCAGGGAATCAGCAGTACACATATTCTTGGAACTGATGATATCGGACGAGATACATTTACAAGAACTTTATATGGGGGACGTATTTCATTGCTTGTTGGATTTGCAGCAATGTGCGTGGCAGTTATAGTAGGTACACTGTTTGGAACCATCAGTGGATACATGGGTGGTGCAGTTGATGCATTTATGATGCGTATCGTTGATGTATTTATGTCTGTCCCAAGCTTGCTGTTTATTATTGTTGTATATGCATTTATGCCACGTAACCTTGTAACATTGGTAGGAATGCTGGCCTTTTTTTCATGGACCAAGGTAGCCAGAGTTGTGCGTGCACAGACCCTGACACTCAAAGAGCGAGATTTTGTGATTGCTGCAAAAGCTCTGGGTGTAAGCCAGGGAACTATTATTCGTAAGCATATCATTCCGAATCTGATGCCGCAGATCATCGTGTCAGCAAGCCTTAGTATCGCAAATGCGATTCTGGATGAGTCTACACTTAGTTTCTTAGGTTACGGAGTTCAGCTTCCGATGGCTTCCTGGGGAAGTATGTTGCAGACAGCTCAGAAATTTATTTTACATAACCCAATTATGGCAGTGGCACCTGGAGTGATGATTCTTGTAACAGTTTTATGTTTTAATGTATTAGGAGATATGTTACAGCAGATGTTAGATCCGAAATTAGTGAAATAGTCAGGAAGGAGAACAGAAAATGAGTAAAGTATTAGAAGTGAGAAATTTATCTGTATCATTCCGGACATTAAAAGGGGAAGTACAGGCTGTACGGGATGTATCATTTGATATAGAAAAAGGTAGTGTGACAGCTATCGTAGGAGAGTCCGGCTGTGGAAAATCTGTTACATCAAAGTCGATTATGGGATTGATTAAAAAGCCTGGATATGTAAGCAAAGACAGTCAGATAATTTTCCAGGGGGAAAATATTCAGGAATATAATAGGAAACAGTGGGAAGCTTACCGGGGACCGAAATGTTCCATTTGCTTCCAGGATGCGCTGACAGCGTTGAATCCGACTATGACTGTTGGAAAACAGATTATGGAAAAAATCCGAGTTCATAAGAAAGTGAGCAAACAGGAAGCGTGGGCAGAAGCAGTTCAGATGCTGGAGAGAGTAGGAATCCCGAATCCAGAGCTGCGTATGAAGCAGTATCCGCATGAGTTTTCCGGTGGAATGCGCCAGCGTGTTATGATTGCTATTGCAATGACACTGAATCCGGATCTTCTTATTGCCGATGAGCCGACAACTGCACTTGATGTAACAGTTCAGGCGGACATTCTGGATATGATGAAAGAGATTCAGAAAGAGCACCCGATGAGTATTATCCTGATTACACATGATCTTGGAATTGTTGCAAATTTTGCTACAGATATTATTGTTATGTATGCAGGAAAAATCGTGGAGCGTGGCACGGCAGAAGATATTTTCTATCATCCGACCCATCCTTATACAAAGGCACTGCTGCGTGCAGTTCCGCGTCTGGATATGGAAGGCGAGAAACTGGAGACAATCGAAGGCGCACCGCCGAACATGATCAATCCGCCGAAGGGGTGTCCATTCGCACAGAGATGTAAAGAAAGAATGGACATCTGTGAAACAGCATTTCCGGAAGAAAGTAAGCTGAGTGAATGTCACGAAGTATGCTGCTGGCTTCAGAAGGAGGGACGATAGTGGAGAAGAACGAATATTTGTTAGAAGTAAAAGGACTGAAAAAATATTTCAAAGTCGGAAAAGGAACTTTAAAAGCCGTTGACGATGTCTCGTTCTACATTCGTCCGGGTGAGACACTTGGCGTCGTAGGAGAATCCGGTTGTGGAAAGACAACATGTGGAAGAACAGTTCTTGGTCTGTATGACAGAACAGATGGAGAAGTTCTCTACCGAGGAAAAGATGTACACAAACTGAAAGGTGAGGAGCGCAAGCAGTTCACGAAGCACGCGCAGATTATTTTCCAGGATCCGTATGCGTCCCTGGACCCGAAGATGAAAGTTCAGGACATCATCGCAGAAGGAATCCGAGCACATGGACTGGCAAAGAGCGAGAAAGAGATTAAAGAGAGGGTTAATGAACTTCTCGTAACAGTCGGTCTGGATGCACAGTATGGAGAGCGTTATATCCACGAGTTTTCAGGTGGACAACGGCAGCGTATCGGAATTGCCAGAGCACTGGCAGTAGAACCAGAATTTATCGTGTGTGATGAGCCGATTTCTGCTCTTGACGTGTCTATTCAGGCTCAGATTGTAAATCTGCTCGATAAATTGCAGGAAGAAAAGGGTCTGACGTATATGTTTATCGCCCATGACCTTTCTATGGTAAAATATATTTCCGACCGTGTTATGGTCATGTACCTTGGAAAAGTAGTGGAGATTACAGCCGCTGACCGCTTGTATGAGCAGCCGGCACATCCATATACACAGGCACTTCTGTCTGCGATTCCGATTCCAGATCCACACGTAGAGGCGAAGAAAGAGCGAATTAAGATGGGTGGAGAAATCCCAAGTCCGGTAGACCCACCAAAGGGATGCCGTTTCCAGAATCGCTGCAAATACGCAACAGAAAGATGCCGAGAGGAAGAACCAGCACTTCGCCTGATTGGGGAAGACCACTACGTGGCATGCCACTTGGAGGACGAATAAAGAAGTTACAGATGTGTAACAAAAATGTAGTGGATATGTAATATATTTATTCTTGAAAAACTATATTAAGTATGATATTCTAACACCACGCGGATGATATGTCTAATCATCCGCAGTGGTATCTATAAACATTTCATTCATTTCGGAGCCGAAGAAATATCTGGCAGAATTCCAAAGTGATGAATCAGTGACAAGTAAATAACGTTCGAAAGAATCGTGCGGTGTATGTGAATTAATGAAAATTCTACATAGATGTTGTATATATTTTTTAATTACTACTGGAATATATTTAAAGTATATGTTACTATTTTTATAAGAAATTATAAATCATACTTCTTTCGGATAATATTTATTTGTCAGGAAAAGAATAAGAATGACTCAAACAGAACATTGCAATAGCGAAAAGGTTCAGGAATTACATCGAAAAATCTGTCAGCTCAAAGCGAATAAGCAAATGGAGGCGAAATTTATGCAGGCGTGGGAAGAAAAAGTATTAGAGCGTCAGGAAGCATATGAAGAGGGAAAACAAGTTGGTGAAGAACGTGGCACAGACCGGGAACGTCAAGAAGTAGCAAAGTTGTGTGGAAGATTGATGGAATTGAATCGAATGGAAGAGATGCAACGTGCAATTACGGATATGACATATAGGAAAAAGCTATTAAGTGAGTTAGAATTATAATTTTTTAAAAATCTATTGACCTTTCCCTGAATATAGAGTAATATTTATGTAACGCAAAAACAGATTGCGCTCTATAATTTAAATTCTGTGAAGAGAAAGAGTAGAGATAAGAGATTTCCCTACAGAGAGCTGTCGGTGCTGAAAGACAGTGGGAGGCTTATTTTGAAAATCATCTCTGAGAAGGAAAGCTGAAAGAATCACATCAGGTAAGTTTTCACGGGGATTTCCCGTTATAGAAATCACGTATGATTGTACGTAGTGAATATCACTTGTTTTAGAAGAACAGGGTGGTTGCGGAACTGATAATATGTCCGTCCCTATTTCAGGGGCGGACTTTTTGTATATATGATGCCAGTGACACAAGCTTTGCACTAATAAAAGCATAGATGTAGAAGAGTTAAAACGTGGAGTAATCTGTAGGCATCATACTTATACACAACAAGAGAAAGGAGAAGATGCATGAGTAATCACACAGAGATCAGATGGCATGGCCGTGGCGGTCAGGGTGCCAAGACAGCAGCATTACTGTTAGCTGATGTTGCATTTAAGACAGGAAAATACGTACAGGGATTTCCGGAGTATGGTCCGGAGCGTATGGGTGCGCCGATCACAGCGTACAACAGAATCAGCGATGAGGTGATCCGTGTACATTCTAACATTTATGATCCAGAGTTCGTAGTTGTTGTAGACGAGTCACTTCTTGAGACTGTAGATGTAACAGCAGGACTGAAAAAAGAGGGGGCGATCCTTGTAAATACAGCCCGCCCGAAAGAAGAGATTATTCCACATCTGAAAGGATACGAAGGAAAACTTTACACGATTGATGCACACAAAGTATCTATGGAAGCTATGGGAAAATATTTCCCGAATACACCGCTTCTTGCAGCAATCGTAAAAGTTGCAAATATCATGGACGAAGAGACATTTTTAAGAGAGATGAAAGCTTCTTTCAAACATAAATTCGCCAGCAAGCCAGAGGTTATTGATGGTAACATGAAGGCTCTTGAGATGGCACTGAAGGAGGTAAAATAATGGCTACAGATATCAGCAAATTAGGAGTTAAGACAAAATGGCAGGATCTGACAGAAGGAATGATCGTTGCCGGAGCAGGAACTTCAAAGGATTTCCACACCGGTGAGTGGACAAGTGTAAAGCCGGAATTTATTGAAGACAAATGTAAACAGTGCCTGTTATGTGTACCTGTCTGTCCAGACAGTTGTATTCCGGTTAAGGATATGAAAAGAGGCGCATTTGATTATGACCATTGCAAAGGATGCGGCATTTGTGTAAAAGCATGTCCGTTCGGTGCAATTACGATGGAAGGAGTGAAATAAGATGGCAGGAAAAAGAGATCGTTTATCAGGAAATGAAGCAATAGCAATCGCTTTAAGACAGATTAATCCGGACGTATTTCCGGCATTCCCAATTACACCATCTACGGAGATTCCACAGTATTTCGCTTCATTTGTAGCAAATGGACAGGTGGATACAGAATTTATCCCAGTCGAGAGTGAGCATAGTTCTATGTCAGCAGCAATCGGAGCATCCGCTGCAGGAGCACGAAGCCTTACAGCAACTTCTTCTTGTGGACTTGCTTATATGTGGGAGGAACTTTACATTGCAGCTTCTAACAGACTTCCGCTTGCACTTGCACTTGTAAACCGGGCACTGTCCGGTCCGATCAATATCAACTGCGATCATTCTGACAGTATGGGAGCAAGAGATGCAGGCTGGATCCAGATTTACGCAGAGAATAATCAGGAAGCTTATGACAACATGGTTCAGGCTTTCCGCATTTCCGAGCATAAAGATGTACGCCTTCCAATCATGATCTGTCAGGATGGATTTATCACAAGCCACGCCGTAGAGAACATTGAACTTCTGGAAGATGCAGACGTCAAGAATTTTGTTGGTGAGTATGAGCCGGAAGATTATCTTCTGAATCCAGAGTGCCCGATGGCAGTCGGCCCTTACTCTATTACAGATTATTATATGGAAGCAAAGCGTAACCAGGCAGAAGGAACAAGAAATGTCAGCCGTGTCGTAAAAGAAGTGGCTGAGGATTTTGAGAAGCTTTCCGGCAGGAAATACGGACTTTTCGAGGAGTATCGTATGGAAGATGCTGAACGTGCAGTTGTTATCATTGGTTCCGCAGCAGGAACAACAAAAGATGCAGTAGACAGACTTCGCGAGCAGGGAGAGAAAGTCGGACTGATTAAGATTCGTCTGTTCCGTCCATTCCCGGCTGATGAGATTGCAGAAGCATTGAAAAATGTCAAGGCAATCGCGATCATGGACCGTGCAGAGAGTTATACAAATCACGGTGGCCCACTTGGAGCAGATGTGATGTCTGCATTATTCCGTGCAAGAAGCCAGGCACTCGCAATTAACTATGTATATGGACTTGGTGGACGTGATGTGCGTGTCGAAGATATGGAAAATGTATACGAAACACTGAAACAGGTCATTGCAGATGGTGATGCCGGAGAAATGTATCGTTACATGGGAATCAGAGAATAAGGAGGCGCGAAGAAGATGAGTTATAATTTTAAAGAGACAATGAACAAACCAGAGCGTCTTGCTCCTGGACACAGAATGTGCGCCGGATGCGGCGGAACAATCGCAGTAAGAAATGTCCTTCGTGGTCTTCATGAAGGGGACAAAGCAGTCATCGGAAATGCAACAGGATGTCTGGAAGTTTCTACATTTACATATCCATACACAGCATGGGAAGACAGCTACATTCACAATGCATTTGAAAATGCAGGGGCAACACTCAGCGGTGTTGAAGGCGCTTACAAAGCGTTAAAGAGAAAAGGGAAATTACAGGATACAAACTACAAATTTATTACATTTGGTGGAGACGGCGGTACATACGATATCGGACTTCAGTCATTATCCGGGGCAATGGAGCGTAATCAGGATCTTGTATATGTGTGCTACGATAACGGAGCTTACATGAACACAGGTATCCAGCGTTCTTCTGCAACACCAATGTATGCAGATACAACAACAACACCAGTTGGAAGCGAGAGCAATGGTAAACCGCAGAACAGAAAAGATCTGGCATCTGTAATTGCGGCACACGATATTCCGTACGTTGCACAGACTACATTTGTACAGAACTTTAAAGATCTGCACATCAAATCCGAAAAAGCTATCTATACACCGGGTGCAGCATTCCTGAATATTATGGCACCATGCCCGCGTGGATGGAGATACAACACACCAGACATTATGGAAATCTGTAAACTTGGTGTAGAGACATGTTACTGGCCGCTGTTCGAGGTCGTAGAAGGAAAATGGATTCTGAACTATGAGCCAAAGAAGAAACTTCCAATCGAGGACTTCTTAAGACCACAGGGAAGATTCAAACATTTATTCAAGAAAGGCAACGAAGACCTTCTTGAGGCATTCCAGAAGGAAGTAGACAGAAGATGGGAAGACCTTCTGTTCAGATGTTCAAGATAAATGTAAGATGCGTTCATAATCAGCAGGCATGGAGTGGCAATAGATTCCGCTCCGGGCTTGCAGATCATGAACATAGTAAGATTTATGAATTAGGGAAATGAGGTAAAGGCATGGGACTTGCAATACCAATCGAGACAAGCGCAAGGCACATTCATCTGTGCCGGGAAGATTTTGAAATATTATTTGGAAAAGGAAAAGAACTGACATTTAAGTCAGAACTCAGCCAGCCGGGACAGTTTGCCTGTGAAGAGCGTCTGGAGGTCCGTGGACCAAAAGGGGCATTCGAGAGGGTTGCGGTTCTTGGACCTTTCCGTGGAGAGACTCAGGTGGAAATCTCTATGACAGATTCCAGAAAACTGGGAATCCCGGGAATGATACGTCAGTCCGGAGACACTGCAGGGACACCTGGATGTACACTGGTGGGACCGTGTGGAAGCGTGGAATTAGACCACGGTGTGATTGTGGCAAAACGCCATATACACATGACACCGGTACAGGCATATCAGTTAAATGTAAAAGATAACGACTCTGTATTCGTCATTACACAGAGCTTTGAACGGGCACTGATATTCGCAGATGTCATCGTTCGCGTCAGTCCGCAGTTCGCACTTGCAATGCACGTAGATACAGACGAGGCAAATGCATTCGCAGGAACCGAGAACCCGACAGGAACACTGCTCAAGCTTTTCGGAGGAAAATCCGAAGAACTACAAAGATGGGCAGATGAGATCCAGAGTGGTATTCATCGGATATAAAATTATATAATACAGGCACAAGAATAGTCCTATAAGGCACGCTCGCGCTACCTTCCGCTGGTAGCGGTACGTAAGCGACCAAAAGACGGTCGCTAAGTACCGACCGCCCCAGAGTACCTTGTAGTGGAGGATTTTTTGTTATATACAATATTCTTTATCTTGGATTCAGGTGGGGAGGCACGCTTGCGCTACCCTCCGCTGGTAGTGGTACGTAAGCGAAAACTGGTAGGTGCAAAAAATGCGACAACCATTATGAGTCAACTATCGCAAATTTTGCGACAATTGCTGAATATGGAATTGGAAATATAAGAAATGTACAAAAAGATCAGAGTATGGTAGAATTATAAGAAATATTCGAAGGAATTTATGATCATGGAACTTTTTAATCTTAATAAGAAAAAAGCCGATTTTATTAAAATAAAGGTAGAAAAACTGGTTGATTGGAATGAGTCCAATGGAGATGGCTGTGTAGTATCGGATAAAATTACAAAAGAAGGATTTAAGGTTGGCTATATGTATAGAGAGAAGCCAGAAGAAGGAAGACCGGATAGTGGTTGGAGATTTTTGGCTGGTAATGAAGACGAGGAATATATGAATGACTCGAATAATCATCATATATTTGCCGTTAATACAATTTGTAATTATGATAAAGATATTATTCCGTATATAAAAGCTAAGATAGGAAGCGTATATATAAGAGTTGATGGAAATAGTTTTGGAATAGATGACGGTTCGAAACCGATATTCTTAGATCGGCAGAATAGATAACTTGCGCTTGAAAGAGTTTGTGTGTATACTTGATTTAGAATATTTTGTGCGTGAGTGCTAAGAACAGGAGGTAGCGGTATGCGTGATTTTTTAGATAAGGTGAAGGAAGTTTTTGACCGTGAATGGTCAGGTGAAGAGAAGGTTCTGATTATGCTTTGTTGTGTTCTTTTAGGAGTGATTTATGGATTTTTAATTTCTCCAATTAAAAAAGGAATTTCCGTTGGCAATAACAATGGAAATAATTATAACGAATTTGCAGATGATTACTGGTTAGATGACGAAGAGTAGAATAAAAAGTAAGAAATATTGATGCCGGATCAGAGTGATATGTGCCTGAAAATTTGGACATATTTTATGAAGTAACTTAAACAAATGAGGATTTTCTGTGTTGGACAGGAGGTCTTCATTTTTTATGCAGATATATATCAGTTGGGAGATGACTCCCACCTCTAGGTGGTGAGAAACAAGCTGGTATCAGTGGTGGAGTCAATCCCCCAGCTGATATAGTCTCCGGCAGGGCGCACATTGTCCGGTGGACAATGGTTTTGCGCCGACCGAAACGGAGTGTAGACTTGCAGAGGTGCGCAGTAGAAGTATGTCATGCAATTGCATGACGCGCACCTCGCAGCAAGAATGCCGAGGCATTCTTGAATTTTGCTCATAGGATTTAACTTTGCAATTGAGTTCTATTTGAAATATACACTATTAATCAATTGTCAGGATTGACAAAGCATCATTTTCTTTTTATAATCATAAACATGTGAGACAACGGCGTTTTCATCCTTGTATGAGAGCGCCCTTTTTTGCTATAAAAGTATTATCAATAGATAGCTTGGAGGCATGTTTACATGCATTACAGGCTATCTATTAGATAATCTGAGCTGCATGAACAAGAAGGGCGAAAGCCCGGATTGTGAATGTGGCAGCAGATGCGGGAGTGCAAAGCACGGAGCATCTGGCTTTTATAGAGTCAGATAGTAAAAAATAATACAAGCGGGAGGTTTCTTATGAATAATTATACACGCGATGACATTTTGAGAATGGTGGAAGAGGAGGACGTTGGTTTCATTCGTCTTCAGTTCACAGATATGTATGGAACTTTGAAAAATGTAGCAATCACCAGCAGTCAGCTTGAGAAGGCGCTGGATAATGAGTGCATGTTCGATGGTTCTGCTATTGAAGGTTTTGCGAGAATGGAAGATTCGGATATGTATCTTTGCCCAGATCTGAATACATTTGAAATCTTTCCGTGGAGACCGCAGCAGGGGAAAGTAGCAAGGCTGCTCTGTGATGTACAGAAAGCGGATGGCAGTATGTTTGAAAGTGATCCAAGACATGTGTTAAAGAAAGTGATTGCCGAAGCAAAAGAGATGGGGTATACATTTGACGTGGGACCAGAGTGTGAGTTCTTCTTATTCCATACGGATGAAGATGGACTTCCGACTACATTTTCTCATGAGAAGGCAAGCTATTTTGATCTGGGACCGTTAGATTTAGGAGAAAATGCAAGGCGTGATATTGTTCTGACACTGGAGGATATGGGATTTGAAGTAGAAGAATCTCACCATGAATTTGCACCGGCGCAGCATGAAGTAGATTTTAAATATGATGAAGCACTTCTGACAGCAGATAATATTATGACATTTAAGCTGGTTGTAAAGACTATTGCAAAACGCCATGGTCTGCATGCAACATTTATGCCGAAACCGAAGTACAATGAAAATGGCTCTGGCATGCATATGAATATGTCCCTTCATAATGAAGCAGGGGAAAATGTATTTAATGACAAGAATGCCCCGAATGGTATGAGTAAAGAGGCATACTATTTTATTGGCGGTTTGATGAAGCACATTAAAGCCATGACATTTATCACGAATCCTATCGTAAATTCTTATAAACGGTTTGTGCCGGGATTTGAGGCACCGGTGCATATCGCATGGTCCAGAAAGAATCGGACGCCACTTATCCGAATTCCGGCAGACCGTGGGGGGAACGTCAGAATCGAACTTCGTAGTCCGGATACTGCAGCAAACCCTTATCTGGCACTGGCAGTATGTCTGGCAGCAGGACTGGACGGTATCCGTAGTAAAATCATGCCACCGGACAGCATTGACCGCAACTTATTTGAAATGAGCGAGGAAGAACTCAAAGAGGCAGGAGTAGAAAAGCTTCCAATGAATCTGATGGAAGCGTGTCAGGAATTTGAAAAAGACGAGTATATTAAAAATGTGCTTGGAAATGATCTGGTGCAGAAGTATACACAAGCTAAGAAAAAGGAATACGAGGAATATGTAACCCAGGTCACAGAATGGGAGCTTAATAAATATTTACATCGAATCTAAGCCTGCTGTTGTGTGAAATATTTCTTATCAGGGAGAAGAAAAGATTCAGGAAGCTGCTAAAAGCGGACAGAAGGTCGGTTTTAGCAGCGATACACAGCAGGAGGTGGCAAATTGGTAGGTATTATAGTTGTATTTCCGAACAAGGATAATGCGACCAATATCCGAAATCTGTTAGTGCGTGTAGGGCTTAATGTTACTGGAGTGTGCACGACAGGAGCGCAGGCGATGAACTACGCAGATTCTGTTGATGAAGGAATTATCGTGTGTGGATACAAACTAAAAGATATGATGTATTCAGAATTAAGAGAATATTTGCCGGATCGCTTTGAGATGCTTTTGATTGCGTCACAAGGGAAATGGGAAGAAGGGCTGGCAAGTGGTGTCATGGGACTGACTATGCCGATTAAAGCGTATGATCTTATGAATACCCTTCAGATGATGCTCCAAAATATGGACCGGCGGCGCAGAAAACGTAAGAAAACGATTAAGAGCCGGACTCCTGAACAGGAAGCATTGATCCGAAAAGCAAAAGAATTACTGATGGCGCGAAATAATATGACAGAAGAAGAGGCACATCGATATCTTCAGAAGAACAGTATGGACAGCGGAACGAACATCGTAGAGACAGCGGAGATGGTACTCAGTATTATGAATGAATAAAGATGGGAGAAATAATAAAAATGAAATTCACAAAAATGCAAGGTTTGGGGAACGATTACGTTTATGTAAATTGTTTCAAAGAAAAAATCGACAATCCACCTGAGGTGGCAAAGATTGTCAGTGACAGACATTTCGGAATCGGGTCAGACGGTCTGATTATGATCAATCCGTCTAAGGTAGCTGATTTTGAAATGGAGATGTATAATGCAGATGGTTCCAGAGGAGAAATGTGTGGAAATGGAATCCGTTGTGTCGCAAAGTATGTCTATGATTACGGACTGACTGATAAGACACACATTTCCGTAGAGACACTTGGAGGAATTAAATATCTGGATCTGACGGTGAAAGATGGAAAAGTTGCACTGGTACGTGTTGATATGGGAGAACCGGAGCTTGACCCGGAGAAAATTCCGATTATAATGAAAGGGTATTCCGATGAAACTGATAGGGTATTAAATGCTCAGATTAAAGTAGACGGGAAAGAGTATCATATGACTGGTGTATCAATGGGAAACCCTCACGATGTTGTCTACATTGATGATGTACAGGGACTTGACATTGAAAAAATCGGACCGAAGTTCGAGAACCATGAGAGATTTCCACAGCGGATTAATACAGAATTCGCAAGAGTTATCGACAGAAAGACTGTGGAAATGCGTGTGTGGGAGAGAGGATCTGGCGAGACACTTGCATGTGGAACCGGAGCATGTGCTGTAGCAGTCGCAAGCATTTTAAATGGATATACAGAGCGAGAGGTAGAAATCCGTCTTCTCGGAGGAAATCTTCAGATTGAATGGAATGAAGAAGATAATCATGTCTATATGACAGGTCCGGCGACCGTTGTATTTGACGGGGAGATAGAACTGTAAGAAGATATCACATAATGAATAAATAAAGGAGACTAGAAAGATGTTTAAAGTAAACGAAAATTATCTGAAATTACCAGGAAGTTACCTTTTTTCAACGATTGGAAAGAAAGTATCAGCATATCAGGCAGCTAATCCAGACAAGCAGATCATCCGACTTGGAATCGGTGATGTAACACAGCCACTTGCACCTGCGATTATCGAGGCCATGCATAAAGCAGTCGATGAGATGGGACATGCCGAGACATTTCACGGATATGCACCAGATCTTGGATATGAATTTTTGAGAAGCGCTATGGCGAAAAATGATTATCAGGATAAAGGCTGCGACATTCAGGCAGACGAAATCTTTATCTCTGACGGTGCAAAATGTGATTCAGGAAATATTCAGGAAATTTTTGCGGCAGACAGTAAGATTGCAGTGTGTGACCCGGTTTACCCTGTGTACGTTGATACAAATGTAATGGCAGGACGTACCGGAACTTACGATGCAAAGACAGAGACATGGAGCAATGTGATCTACATGCCTTGTACAAAAGAAACAAACTTTGCACCGGCGTTACCGGAAGAGACACCGGATATCATTTATCTGTGTTTCCCGAATAATCCGACAGGTTCTACAATCACAAAAGCACAGCTTCAGGAGTGGGTAGATTACGCTAATAGAGTCGGAGCAGTCATCATCTACGACTCTGCATATGAAGCATATATCTCCGAGTCAGACGTACCACACACCATTTACGAGTGCGAAGGAGCAAGAACATGCGCAATAGAGCTTCGAAGCTTCTCTAAAAATGCAGGATTTACAGGAGTACGTCTTGGAGCAACCGTTATTCCAAAAGATCTGAAATCCGGAGACGTGATGCTTCATTCCCTGTGGGCAAGACGTCACGGAACAAAATACAACGGAGCACCTTACATCGTACAGCGCGCAGGAGAAGCAGTATATTCCGATGCAGGAAAAGCTCAGTTAAAAGATCAGGTTGCATATTACATGAACAATGCAAAGACCATCAAACAAGGCCTGAAAGACGCAGGATACAACGTATCCGGCGGTGTCAATGCACCATACATCTGGCTGGAAGTACCAAAAGGAATGACATCCTGGGATTTCTTCGATTATCTGCTTGAAAAAGCAAACGTAGTCGGAACACCAGGATCCGGATTCGGACCAAGCGGAGAAGGATATTTCCGCCTGACAGCATTTGGAACATACGAAAACACAGTAGCAGCAATCAAGAGAATCAAAGAAATGTAAGTTGATTGTAAATTGTAGATGGGGTCGTAGCATTTTGTTAAAATACTACGGCCCCATCAGCGATTAACGGTATCCCTTTTTGGAATTGTTTAAATATTTCATTTATAAATATAAAGGAAAATGCAAAAAATCTATTGACATTTTTGGGGATATGTGTATAATTAATATTCGCTGGACAAATAAAACAGCAGAGTTATTCACACTGATGCGGATTGGTGTAATGGCAGCACAGCAGACTCTGACTCTGTTAGTAGAGGTTCGAGTCCTCTATCCGTAGTTCCTTGGCAGGGGCGCCGGATACTTTTTAGAAGGTGTCCGGTTACTTTTAAAAATTGTATATATCGGAGTGTGGCTCAGCTTGGTAGAGCGCTACGTTCGGGACGTAGAGGTCGCGTGTTCGAATCACGTCACTCCGATTTTACCCCCATTTTATGGGGGTTTTTCATTTTTTAGGTGTTGAAAAAGTTGGTTGGCTTTGGTTGGGATTATCCAGTGTGTGCCAGATTCTTAAATTTGGCATTTCGCTCTTGGATAATCTTTTTCTTTTCGGCAAGGTTTGAAGTGTCATAGGTATAATACTTCTCGTTGACCTCGGTAGTATGTCCTAACATACTTGCGACCACTGATTTTGGTGTGCCTTTAGCTTGTAAGTCGGAACTGGTTGTTTTCCGTAGCTTAGTGATACCACCACCGTTTAATTTGTTTTCCCGGCATAACCGTGTCATGCAGTCAGTTATGTTTCTTGCATGGGTATAACTTCCATTGCCATCCGTGAAAATCCATTCACATAAAATTCCATGTTCTTCTTGTACTCGCTTGATGCGTGCCAATAAGTGATTAATCTGTCCGTCAACCGGATAGGCTCTTGATTTCTTGGTTTTAGTCTTACCAACAGAAAATTCATTTTTTAACCGATTGTGTTTTGCAGATTTATTGATACTGATGCAGATATCATTGATATCAGACCATTTCAAGGTTGATAGCTCACTAACCCTCATACCCGTGTACATTGCTAATTCTATGGCATAAGGCGGCATATATAAAGGGTTCTCCCTATAATATCCATGCAAGGCTTTTAAGATAATAGCAAGTTCAGTATCGGTATAGTATTTATCGCAGTCAGATACTTCAATTTCTCCACAATGTTTTGTAAAGTCCTTAGGCTCAAGAAATTCCACTGGATTATCTGTGATAATTTTTTCAATTCTTGCGTATCTAATCACGTTTTTTATATAGCTGAAAAACTTACGTGTGGTTTCTTTGCACAATTCAAGTCGCTTGATGGTTTCCAACATAAAAACTTTTATTGTGTTCTCATTAATCTGATTAATAGGCATCTCAGCAAAGTCTGTACCAACAAAGAAACGTTTGCAGTCAGTATTAAACTTATAGATTGAGTTATCGTCTAATTCTAAATCCTTAATACTTCGCCACATGTAATAGACTTCTAGGAAAGTAGGGCAAGTCTTTTCCTGCTTTTTTCGGGATTCCTCAATGACATAATACTCTATGATTTTACTATTCAATTTTTCCTCGTTGACACTCTCAATCTGCTTTCCCTTTGGCGGTTCAACCCCCTCTTTTGGTAAATAGCTGTACCACTTACCATTTTTTCCTTGCCAGTAGTTATACATTTTTTTGTGTAAATCAAGAACTTGTTTTTTATTCATATCAACCTGTTCTTGTATATCCGTTAGCGAAAGTATACCAGTTTTTAATTCTTGATACAATATCTTTATTGAATCTGCTCTCGACATAATGGCTTTCTCATATTGCAGGATTTCAAGGGCGTTCAGTTTAGCCAGTACAATCACGCCCCTTTTTAATTTTCAGATATGTAACACTGCTGTCTTTAAGGGGTGAGCCGTTTGTAATGATAGATTTTGTATCATACACCTGTCTGGTATATTCTTTCTGAAAGACGACATTCTCTTGTGTTAAATCCTGTAGAATATCATCTGTAAGCATTAACTTTTGTTCAATTGGCATTTTAAGGTTTTGAGATTTGAAAAATGCCTTTTTTTTGTGTTCCTTTAACTCTAGGTCTTTACCAAAATATTTGCTTAAATAACGTCCTCTGTTCTCCATGCTGTCTACATCAATGCGGTTTATTTTGATAAATCCATACGTCCATAAATCTTGTAGTTTTTCCTTTGCCACAAACGGAAAATCAAAGAAAATAACATGGTAGTGGATTGCTCCACGTTTCTGTTTCTCCC
>OKSH01000837.1_pt1 | contig 30469 bp, 31 predicted proteins | sample 1601231 | NCBI WGS metagenome assembly OKSH01 (sample SAMEA3541596, study PRJEB24748) | human gut metagenome | biome: human gut; feature: human-associated habitat; material: faeces | place: China | collected 2012
CATTATCTCTCAGATTCAGACTCACATCGTCCAGAGCCTTCTGTACCAGACTTCCAGTCCGGTACTCTTTTTTGATGTGTTGTATTTGAAGCATTCAAATTCTCCTATAGTTATATTTTGACTGTAATTTTTAGTTCATCTAATTATAGCGTAAATTTGTATACTTTTTCACACTGAGAAATGTTTTTAATAAAAGTTTTAGATATGAATATATTACATCTGATGTCTTACAATGCGGTAATCATCCCCATTTCGATAATACGGGCACTGGTAATGCTGGTCAGAGATCAGACGCATATATTCATCCTCATCCATATTCACATCACACATATAGCTTTCATATTCTTCATCATATGTATAATAAGTACAAGTCTCACAACTACCTCTCTGAGTGGTCTTTGCCATTTTCTTTCTTCCTTTCCCATATAAATTATATTCTATAATTTTATTATCTTTGTATAAATGTTCCTATATATCATAACATAAAAAGCGTCCGGAACAAGTATGAATTTCTCCTACTGACTCCGAACGCTTTGTTCATTACTTTAATGCCTGATACCATGCATTCATCTCATCTTCATCTTTACTATTTATAAACACTGTATAATCTGTCGCCTTAATTTCAATCACATTTTCCTGGTCCAGCCACACATACATCCGGCATTTTCCAGTCTTCTTTCCTTCAAATTTTCCCAGCAGCTGTTTCCCGTCTGAAGATCCATTTGTCCGGTTGTAATGATCCTCCGGCAGTCCGTTCTCTAATAATTTTACACTCCGAATCTCATTTTTCTTCATAGTTGTATTCGTATATCCGGAAGTAATTCTGACTTCCGCTCCGTCTGCCACAAGACGAATCGGTGTAAAATCCATTCTTAAAAAGACAATACACATCCAGAACAAAAGTACTACAACTACAATACAAATGCCACCGAACATATACCTTCCTGCCGGCTTCCCAACGTTTGTTGTATAATTCATACTGTTGAATCTGTCCTGCACAAATAATCTTGGATCACCCGGATTATCATACCAGCCATTTTTCCAATAGTAATCATCATCCATATACATTGGCGTTTCGTCTTCACATTGTAGTACATTTTTTTGTTTCTTAATCCGTATAGCAGTTGCTATAGCAATTATTACAGGTACACATATCACTGTGGCATATATAATAATATCCAGATTATAAATCCATTCTTCTTTTGTCATTCTATATGCAAGATAGAGCCATGCAATCGCATTACAAATATTTGCCACAAGAAAGCAGATACTCCAGCTCCTCTTTTCCAGATAATTAATTCTGAAATTCAGCTCCGAATTCTCACTGTAAATCCGGTTCGCTCCTCTTTTGAATATCCATGCAATCCACAGAAATACAACGCCGACAATTACAGAGGTCAAAAATAAAATCCAGCCCTGTGAATTCTCGAAAAACGTTCCAAGATAAATTCGAAAGCCTTTAAAAGCAAATGGAACTGCCAGTATTAGAATCAAGACAATATGATACCATAATGGCAGACTCATTCTCTCACTATGCATCATAGTCTTAGTATCGCCCCCTGTCATTGCCGTGCTTTCTTCTGTATCTTCTCCCAACATTCCCCATCTATATTGGATTTTCAAATCATACAATTTTCTGTGATTCCTGAACATGACACCGACTGCGCCCACAATATAACACAAAAACCATACACACCACACACACATAAATATCGATGTATACCAGAAACACAATCCACAAATAACAACTCCGGATATACCAAGTCCCAAATAAACCTTCTGTACATCTTTTTTATAATTTTTCATAAATTCTACAAGCACTGGATCTTCCTGCTTCTCACGTCGTATATGTACTCCAAGAACCATTCCATCACTGTAACCTGCTACTGCTGTTCTTCCATACACTGCATAGGCAATTCCCACCATAAAAAGATCTGTTATTAAGAATATGATTGCTAAAATCATGAAAATGCAACCTCCATTCCCTGAAATGCCTTACGGCATAATTCTATAAAATCATTTTGATCCATGCCGCGAATCGTTGCCTCTGCGCTCAGAAGTTCCAGTTCATCTGCAAGCTTCTCCTGAAATTCTCCATCTGAACTTCTTCTAGAATCCCGCTAATTACAGACAACAGTTCCCTTTCTCCGGTCAGTCTCGATAAAACCTTCTGCCTTTAATAACTGATATGCTTTACTGACGGTCATTGTATTTACCCCAAGTTCCATAGCCATCTGGCGCACCGTTGGCAATGATTCACCAATCTCAAACTCACCTTTTCCGATTCCCTTCACAACCTCATTACGTAGCTGCAGGTAAATCGGTGTCTCTGATTTTGTATTGATCTTAATAATCATGATTGTCTCCTTCTGAATCTATTATCTTATCTTGCAACAAGGATTTTATATCTTCACTTTTATTTATATTATATCACATAATACAAACAATACAATCTTTTTGTATTATTTCTTGCAATACAAAAATATAGTAGTTCAGAAAGAAATATCAGTCTTTCATAACTCTTTACAGTCCCGCAAGCTTTCTCCGCACTCTCTTATCTCCAGTCTCATCTACCCAGTCCTTCCACTTGACTCTGCCCCGACATTCCACTCCGTCAAACCATGCCAAAATTTCTTCCATACTGACTGGTGAATATCCATTCTCATCGACTCCGACATCATAACGATATAATTCCTGCATACGATTCATCTCATTATAAAGACTCCCCTCACTATGAATATGACCATGTAAATGAATTGACTCATGTGGCATAGACTGCCAGTCTGCCATTGGAAAATGTGAAAGGACATACTTTCTTCCATCGATTTTCAATACTGTGATTGGCTACTCAACAATAAAAGTTCCTTGTACGAGTTTGTTATTCCAGTCCTTGTCATGATTTCCTGGCACAAGATGAACTTTTTTACAATAGATTTTCTTTCTGAGTGTTGCTGCCTCTAAAGCTGTAATCTTAAAAGAATAATCCCCAAGTATATATAACTCGTCATTTTCTTTCACCTTTTCATTAATATTTGCAATAATTCCTTCATTCATTTCATCAATCTGATTCCATGGCCGACATGTGAAGTCCAATGCCTTCTCATGTCCGAGATGCATATCTGATGTAAACCAAATCGTTTCTTTTCTCACTTTCTAATTTCTTTTATAGTTTTTTTATTTCTTTTCATCTTTATAGAACTTTGAATGTCCTCGTCATTTTCATAATGCTCCTCTTTTGAATCTTTATCACTGTTTGTATATCTGGATTATAAAAATTTTTAGACAAGCTTTGTCTGATTTTGACCCATAAGACTCTTTTTAATCCATTCCCAGGGAAAAATAATTTCTCTTTCCCTCAGTCATTGGTTTCGGTTTGTAAAGTTGTTTTTTCCGTTTGCCATAATAAAAGGCCTCCTATGATTCATTTTATCATAGAAGACCTTTATATTTTACATAATTCTCTATCCCAGCAGTTCCTCTTTCTTACTGAGGATTGCTTCTACTGCTGCGCATGCCGGGCAGTCACAGTATTTTGCTCCTGCTGCCTTAATCTCTCTTCCATGCTCTGCTACACCTTTGGCTTTTTCCACTCCGCCGAATACTTTTGCTCCTGCATCAGACTCTGCAAATGCAATCAGTCCATCAATTGGAATAATATCTTCTTCCATCTCAGCGATAAATTTCTTGGTCTCTTCTTCCTGCTTGTCCGTTCCCACTGCATCAATCCAAACCTGGGCTGCTTCTTTTGCCTCTGCACTGCAGCTCGGTGCTGCAATCAGCTCTTTTGCTTTTGCTACAACATACTCTAATGTTTCTTTTGACATAACAAATACTTCCTTTCCTTGTTATATTTCCTGCTTCCACACACTTCTATGCAGAAGACCCTTATAAGTTGATTGTAGCACATTCACCCCAGACAGTCGATAGACAACTTTTAATCTTTCACCAGCACTTCGAATGCTTCTTTGTTCTGCAAGTTCTCTTGCATTTCTCTTTAATTCTTCTTGCTTTTCCTTGAAAATATGCATCAAATTATGCTTATATTCTTCCAGATTATGTACTTTATATGCCTGCATTTGATCTTGAATCCATCCTTTATATACAGGGATATCCCGCAGGACTACCGGCACTTCACAGGCAAGTGCCTCCAGCACTACTATCCCTTCCGTCTCTTCATAGCTGAAGAATGCAAATGCGTCGGCTCCGCAGTAGGCGTTCCGAAGTTCTTCTGCTTCCACATATCCGGCAAAGATTACATTTTCACTTTTCTTTTTTACTGCTTCTTTTACTTCTTGTGTCACCAGGCTGTCATTTCTGCCTCCAAACCAGATAAAGGTTGTTTCCGGCATCATCTTTGCCAGCTTTAGGAAATCCAGAATACCTTTTCTCTGAATCAGATGCCCTGCTGATACAACCACTTTACGATTCATTGGAATTTTATATTTCTCATGAAGCTCCTGCTTTTCTTTCTCTTTATTTCTGGATTGGAAAAATTCCGTATCTACTCCATTGGAAACAGCATAGATTTTCTTTTGGATTCCATAGCTTTTCAAAAGACCTTTGGAATACTCTGTCGGTGTAATGACAATATCTCCAAGACCGTAACAGAAGCAAATCCATTTCTTAAAAAGAGGCGCGAAACGGTTGGAACCGATAAAAGAGTTCCGGAAGTCCTCCATCGTTGAATGTCCATAATAGACGACTTTCTTACCTTGCATTTTTGCCAGACAGGCTGCCAGCACGGAATCCGGAAATACCGTATTAATGTGTACAATATCCGCCTCTTTCCAGCTTTTTGCTTCTTCAATATCTGCCTGCTTCAACATATTCTTCTGGTGTTTGATTGCACTGCCCACACCACTTTTTGCAACAATTCCAAAACCACCTTCGTATATATATGTCTTCATAATTTCATCCCCCATTCTTAATCTTTCTTCAAGGTGTAACATTTTACCTTCTACCGATAACACATTAGACTGAGAATATCATCCGAAATGCTGTCGTAAGTCCCAGACTGTAAAGTGCAATGGAACATGGTTTTCCAAGCAAAATGACAAGTGAGAACTGCTTCCATGTCATCTTCGTCGTTCCTGCCAGATAACATAAGAAGTCATCTGGTGCTACCGGAAAAAAGATTGCCAGTGTAAATAATTTTAAGAACCGGCTGTCTTTTTCTGTCCAGGAATCATATTTCTGAATCAATTTTTCCGAGAACATCTTATGTAAAACTGGACGTCCCATCATTCTGGATATTCCAAATGCTGCCAGTGAACCAATACAGATTCCTATATAATTATATACGAATCCAAGCCATGGCCCGAAGAAAATCACTCCTCCCAGGCAGCTGATTCCTCCTGGAAGAATCGGAATGACTACCTGGACAATCTGAATCAGTACAAAAATTGCCATTCCTCCATATCCGAACTTAGCAATAAATGCCTGTAATGTATCCACAGAATCCAGAATGCCATTTTTATATGCCCAAAATGCAAGTGCTACACAAATCAATAACCCGGCAAGTGAGACCAGATTCCATATTTTCGCCATTTGATTTCTATCATTAAGCTGCATAGACATTCCGTCTTTTTCTTTCTTCCAGCGCTGCCAGGTAAACCCTCTCCACCCGCTTCGCAAAGCTCTCTTTGGAAAACTGATCTGCTGTCCGAACTGCTGTATTGCGCATTCTCCTCTTTTCATCTTCACTGAACTCCTTCCATTTCTGTATACACTCAAGGTACATAGACTCATTTTCATACTGCCAGCCATTCTTTCCTTCCATAACTACCTCTTTCAGGCAGTCATCTTTTCTACATAAAAGCGGTACTCCACCAGCCAGCGCCTCATCATATGTCATACCCTGTGTTTCGCTTGTTGATGCACTGACGAAAAGATCTCCAATCTGATAATATCTGGCGACTTCATCTGGCGACACCATTCCTGTAAAGATTACACTATCTGTTACTTGATACTCTTTTGCCTTTTCTTCCAGTGTAGTTCTATATGGCCCGTCTCCTACTAAGATAAGTTTTATATTTTTTTGTACACTTTTTTGATACCAAAGCAACTCTTCAATGTTCTTTTCTTTTGCTATTCTTCCAACATAAACGAAAACAATCTCATCTTCCTTTATGCCATATCGTTCCCGAAGCGCCTCTCTGCTTCCGTCGTCAATTCGTCTTCTATATTTTTCTGTATCAATTCCAGACGGTACAACACTGACCGGACAGCTTACCCGGTAGCCTTCCAGAATCCGCTCTATCTTTCCACTTGGTGCGATCATGGCATCCACCTGATCTGATAATTTTCTTGTCATCATCTGTACCAGGCTCCTGCCCCATGCTTTCTGTGGTGAGAAATAATGTGTGTAATCCTCATATACAGTATGGTATGTGTGAATAATTGGAATATCTAATTCTCCTGCAATTCTCTTTGCCAGAAAAAATGTAGAGAATTCGCACTGGGAATGAATCAGATCCGGCTTCCATGCAAGCAGCTCTTCCATATATTCTCCCGCCACAACCGGAATCTTCACCCTTGCCTGTGGATATATCTTTCCCATACCTACCGATCCTGCATAGATCACATTTTCCTCTTTATATGAATGACAATTCCTGGAAAGTGTCAGAACCTTTACTTCATGGCCACGTTTTTCCAATTGCTCTGTCAGATTTAACACGGAAGTCACAACTCCATTTATCACAGGTCTGTACCAGTCTGTTGTAATCAGTATTTTCATTGTTCATTACCTCCTCTTCCTTACAGTAACAAGCTTATCATCCGGTTCTTAAAATAAACGCAGTCAATTCTAAATATTTCTTAAAGATTCTCGCAATATTTTCTTACTGCAAGCACGATTTCTGCATGACGGCTTTTTTCATAATAGGAAATGTAATTTTCTATTATAAAAAAGCCCTGCGAAGTTATCCATTCAAACTTCACAGGGACATGTGTTCCTGACCTTTTATTCCGAGATACTCTATTCTCTTGTTTTTATTTCTTACGATTATTTCTTTCCAAAATGAAAGAATCCTTTTTTCTCATATGGCTCTGTATGAACGTCTACCAGTTCATAGCCAATCTCTTTGATTTCCTTTTTCAGAAATGGAATGTCCAGATTTTCTTCACTGATTACAACTGTCTCACCACCTTTTACAGAAGAAGTCACTTTCTTTACATTAAAATTCTTGCGCACCAGATCATTCATATGTGCTTCACACATACCGCACATCATGCCATTTACCTTTAATACCGTCTTTATCATAATTCTATCTGCCTCCTGTTATTGGTTTCTGCCAGATTATATTTTCTATTTGTCAACGAAGCATCTAATCTAATTAACAGTTGACTCTCCACTCTTAATCAGATTCTTCTCTCTGACGTTCTCATGTTATACCCCTCCAAGGTATAAGTCAATGGTCTGGTTTTATTTACCTAACTGATGAAACTTTTTTATCAATAAGAAGAAGTGTACAAAGATTTTCTTTTATTATCTGAGACTTACTTTTTGTTATACTGTTCACATTTTTCTCTACTTTTTTCTCATAATAACAGACCTCCTTAAAACCAAGACATTTTACTTTGTCTTCATTTTAAAGAGGCCCTTTAAATACTCTGATATTAAATTCTAAACAATACTTAAACTATTTCATGCAAATTCATGACATTTTTACATTATACTCCAAGGATTCCTTTGACCGTATCTTTCATCTTATCCGCATCACATTCCAGATCATGAAGTACTTTTGCATCCAGAATATCTTTAATTGCCTGTGGCATCGGAACACCGGATACTTCCTGCAGTTTTGGAAGAAGATCAAATTCATCTGCATTTGCATTCTCTGCATCGATAGCGCTCATCACACTTTTTACGAATTTGTATGGGCTTGCTGTAGATGCAATGACACATTTTGTCTGATCACCGCTCTTAGCACGATACTGTCCACATACATGAGCTGCAACTGCTGTATGTGTATCCATGACATATCCCGTCTTCTGATAGGTATCATGAATACTTTCTGCCGTCTCTTCTTCTGTAGAATATCCGGCAGCAAAATCAGCTAGTTTTTCTTTCATTTCCGGTGTAATTGTATACTTTCCGGTTGTCTTAAGCTCTTCCATCAGCTCTTTTGTCTTCTCTGAATCTTCACCACAGATGAGATAGATCAGACGCTCCAGGTTGCTGGAAATCAGAATATCCATAGAAGGTGATGTCGTTAATACAAACTCACGGTTCTTATCATACGTTCCTGTCTGGAAGAAATCATACAATACTTTATTATCATTAGAAGCGCAGATTAATTTTGCGATTGGTACACCCAGATTCTTTGCATAGTATGCTGCCAGAATATTTCCAAAGTTACCTGTCGGTACGACTACATTAATCTTCTCGCCGTCTTTAATCTCACCATTTGCAAGCAGTTTTGTATATGCATATACATAATAAGCGACCTGTGGTACAAGACGTCCGATATTGATGGAGTTTGCTGACGAGAACTGGTATCCCTTATCAGCCAGTTCTTTTGCAAGTTCCTGATTTTCGAACATCTGCTTTACTCCACTCTGGGCATTATCAAAGTTTCCATGAATTGCAACTACATCTACATTTGCCCCTTTCTGGGTTCTCATCTGGAGTTCCTGTACTTTGCTGACACCATTCTTTGGATAAAATACGATAATCCTTGTTCCTTCTACATCCGCGAATCCTGCCATGGCAGCTTTTCCTGTATCTCCGGATGTGGCAGTCAAAATTACAATCTCATTCTTCACCTGATTCTTCTTTGCAGATGTTGTCATCAGATGTGGCAGGATAGAAAGTGCCATATCTTTAAATGCAATCGTTGCTCCATGGAACAGTTCCAGATAATAAGTATCTTCTACTTTTACAAGTGGAGCAATTGCCTCATCATCAAACTTGCTGTCATATGCTTTTTCAATACAATTCCTTAACTCTTCTTCTGTAAAATCTGTAAGGAAACACTTCATAACTTCATAAGCAGTATCCTGATAGTTCAGATCCTTCAGTTCTTCCATAGACTTTCCAAGTACCGGAAGCTTCTCCGGCACAAAAAGTCCTCCATCCGGAGCAAGTCCTTTTAAAATTGCTTCCGATGCAGTCACTTTCAAATTAGAATTTCTTGTACTTTTATAATATAAATCCATCTGTTCCACCCTTCTATGATCCTGTAATTCTCTGCCTGGCATCACTTTTATTTTGCTTTTTTACTATTTGTATATTTTACAAGTCCGCCTGCTGCAATCAGTTTCTGCATGAATTCCGGGAATGGCTGTCCCTTAAATTCCGTTCCTTTTGTACGATTATAGATCATACCATTATCAAAATCAACTTCCACTTCGTCTCCGGCTTCAATTCCTTTCGCAGCCTCTGGACATTCGATGATCGGAAGTCCGATATTGATTGCATTTCTATAGAAGATTCTGGCAAATGTCTCTGCTATAACACAGCTTACTCCTGCTGTTTTCAGACACAGTGGCGCATGCTCTCTGGAGGATCCACATCCAAAGTTCTTATTTGCCACGATCAGATCTCCCGGCTGTACCTTATTTACAAATTCCGGATCAATATCTGCCATTGCATGGCTTGCAAGTTCCTGTGCATCAAAAGAGTTCAGGTATCTTGCCGGAATGATTACGTCTGTATCTACGTTGTCTCCATATTTAAATACATGTCCTTTTGCTTTCATTATTCAACGACCTCCACTTTCTCAGGATTTGCGATGCATCCTGCAATTGCACTTGCTGCTGCTACTTCCGGTGATGCAAGATAGATCAGGGAATCTACATGTCCCATTCTTCCTACAAAGTTACGGTTCGTTGTCGATACACACTTTTCTCCTGCTGCCATAACACCCATATGTCCACCCATACATGGTCCGCAGCTCGGTGTATTCACTGCACATCCTGCATCTACGAAAATATCCATCAGTCCTTCGTGGATACACTGTTTGTAAATCTTCTGAGTAGCCGGAATTACCATAACACGTACATCTTCGTGTACTTTATGACCTTTGAGAATTGCTGCTGCCTTTCTCATATCTTCCATACGTCCATTCGTACAGGATCCAATAACAACCTGATCGATCTTGATCGGCTCCATAGCCTCAATCTCATCGATCGTTTTTGCGTTTCCAGGAAGATGTGGGAATGCAACAGTTGGACGGACTTCTGCAAGATTGATCTCAACGACCTGCTCATATTCAGCGTCCTCATCGGCTTCATAGACTGTATATTCTTTCTTTGTATGCTCATTCAGATACTGGATTGTCTTGTCGTCTACCGGGAAGATTCCGTTCTTTGCACCTGCCTCGATTGCCATGTTCGCCATTGTAAAACGATCGTCCATAGACAGATTGGCAATTCCGTCTCCGGTAAATTCCATAGATTTGTAAAGGGCACCGTCTACACCAATCTTTCCAATGATGTGAATGATAATATCTTTACCACTTACATACTTGCCCGGTTTTCCAGTTAATACAAATTTGATTGCAGCCGGCACTTTAAACCACAACTCTCCCATAGCCATTCCTGTTGCGATATCTGTTGTACCCACACCTGTTGAAAATGCTCCAAGTGCTCCATATGTACAGGTATGTGAGTCTGCTCCGATAATCAGTTCGCCGGCTGCAACAACTCCTGCCTCCGGAAGGATTGCATGCTCTACTCCGGATTTTCCCTGTTCAAAATACCAGTGCAGTCCCTGTGCTTTTGCAAACTCACGGATTGCTTTTGAATTCTCTGCGGATTTGATATCTTTGTTCGGTGTAAAATGATCTGGTACAAATACTACTTTATTCTTATCGAATACAGTGTCGGACATCTGCTTTAAAATCGGCAGTGCCATCGGTCCTGTAATATCATTTGCCATTACTACGTCTAATTTTGCTTCTATTAACTGTCCGGCTTCTACATGATCCAGTCCAGCATGCGCAGCTAATATTTTCTGCGTCATTGTCATTCCCATCACGACAACCTCCTGTTCTTTCCATTAGTGCTTTTTATGATGTTTCTTAGCTTTTCGCCATGCGTTCATTGTACCACACAGCACAATCACGGTGCAAGAAAGAATCAGTATCAGGATAATTCCTGTTATATTTGCTACATCTCCCGTTTTCACAGTTGATGCTTTTAATGATTTCGCCGATGTAACTGCCGGTGTAACAGGTATCTGCGGTTCTTCTACTTTCGGTTCTTCCACTTTCGACTCCTCCACTTTTGGCTCCTCCGGTGTCGGTTCTTCCACTTTCGGCTCTCCCGGCTCAGGTTTTGGTTCTTCTTCTACTTTCACAGTCTCTCTGTCTTTAACTTCTTCTGCATTTTCAGAACACACAACTACTTCATTTTCAATCTCTTTTCCAATTACGCTCTCGTCAGTAATTGCAACCTGATATTCTACCGTGTACTTCTGACCGCTTTCCGGTCCCTCCAGGAATTCACCTGCATGAATTGTGTAAGAATTCCCCTGCACTGTAATCTTTGCGTCAGGAATTTTCTCACCGTTTTCATTTAACAATATCACTGAATTTTTCTGAAGTTTTACTCCTTCTGTAAGAATCGTATCCGTGATCACCACATTTTTTGCAATGGCTTTTTCAATCTGCTGAGTCACATCCAGCGTGTATGTAATAATATCCCCTAATTTATAAGTTTTACCGGACTTATCTGCATTTTTTTCTACCTGAAGCTCCGGTTTATCCAGCCATTTTACCTGCAATTCGATTGGTGCTGATACAATCTGCTGCATAGAAGCTGTCCCAATATCCTGACTTCCATTTCCGGTCTTGACCAGAAGAATTTTCCATGATTTTGCAATTTCTCCCCTGATCTCACCACTACTCCAAGTCGTTCCATTTCCATATGCAACATCTGCCCTTAAGTAAAATGTGTCTCCTCCCGATACTTTCACATTTCCACCTTCGCTCGTGCCCCTCGTCTCATTAACAAGCATGACTCCATCAGGAAGCGGAACGGTGATACTATTTGCCGTATCCCCTACAAGACGAATACTTTGGGTCCTCTGACACTTCTGCTCCCGGTCATAATAGGCCGTCAGCCCATTTTCAGAAAATGCCAGCTCTGCATCTGGTATATCCGGAAGATTTTTTACATAATCCGCATACATGACTACCGCACTGGCAATGTCTGCATTCAGGCCCTTAAACGCTGCACTGTTCTGATCACAGCCGTCATAAATGTATGATAATACACAATGGGTCAGACAATATGCATTAGCATCTTCACCCCAGCCTCCGGTCAGTGAACTTTTGATATATTGCTCATATCCCGGTCCACCGTACATGTAATACATTGCTTTACTAAGATGTGACTTCGGATCCAATTCTGATGCGCTATATGCACCATTCTCCGGTGATTTCATATCTGGCTCCAGACAAAATGCCAGATTACCATCCACGTAATAATAATGGGTCGAATATCCCATATACCTGATTGCATCCCCTTTTACAAGGGATACTTCCTTTGCTTCTGCATTCACTGCCGGCAAAATGAGTAACAAAAAGAACACCCCTACTGCCAAAATGAACTTACGGGCAAAATAAACTCCTTTATTCTCCATATGCAATTCTCCTCTTAATGATTAATGAATCTGTTGTTTATGGGTTGCAAAAAAGACCTCCCTTCACCTGTTTTCTCGTTTTGGAAATCTGGGAAGAAATAAATTCCCTTCGTTGGGGATACACCCCATGATGTGTTACTGAAAATTAGAATTTCTTAGACGAGTGCTATTATCATAGCCAGAATGCTATGATTTGTCAATAGCACTTTTAAATAAAATATTCGATGGTTTTCTCAGACGTAAGCTCTGTGTTCTTATTAAAAAGGATGATTGCCTCCCGCCCCTGATAAGGCCCCAGAGAATAGACATTTAACGCAATTTTATTAAAATATTTCCACGGCACAATACGATTATAGCGCGTCGGACAATTTTCGACAATCTGTATGTCATCAAGACCATATCCTTCCTGATCATAATACGAATCAAACATGTAGACATGTTCCCCGTCTTCGCCTGTAAGAAGAACATAGTGCCACTCATCAGAAAACAGACGCAGCACAACAGCGCCTCCTCTTCTGAGAGCGTCATTAACATAGCTTTCATTTCCAAGATACACTTCTTTTCCGGACAGATAACGGCTTTTTACTCTGAAAACTGATAATGTAATGGATTTTTCATGCCTGTCTCCTTTAGAAAAACTGACGGATACCTTTCGCATCCACCATGAATAAAAAACTAATCTGTTGCATAAGAAACAAATTTCAATCTTTAGATATAATACATATCCTGTCCATAGTCTACATATGTCTGGTACTCTTTTTCCAGATCATAAAGTGTAATGCCTGTCAATATCTTCTCCAGTTCGTAATTCACCTTGTCTATGACCAGTTTTTGTATTGCCTCCGGTGCTGCTTTATAGTCACAGTCTTCCGGCACATCTTCAGCCTCGATTCTATAATCACCTTCCAGGGCTTCAATCACCTCTGAAATTGTAATCTGTTCTGCAGGTTTATTTAAAAAGTATCCGCCCTGGGATCCTTTTATACTCTTGACAATTCCTGCTTTTCTAAGGCTCGCAAATACCTGTTCCAGATACTGTGGAGAGATATTATTTCTCTCCGCGATGCTCCCCAATGCTACCTGCTCATTTTTAGAATTTACTGAAAGATCAATTAATGCCCGCAGGCCATATCTGCTCTTCATCGAAAGTTTCATAATCTTCTCTCCTCTAGTTTAACGTATCAGACAGCCGGCTTTTGCCTGCTGTCCTACGTCAATATCTATTCACTCTCTTTTTTAATCTTACTCAGCGAACAGAGGGGTTGAATAATATCTGTCTCCGTTATCCGGAAGTAATGCTACAATAGTTTTACCTTTATTTTCCGGACGTTTTGCATAATCAATTGCTGCCCAGAGAGCTGCTCCTGATGAAATACCTACCAGAACTCCTTCGTGTTTTGCAAGAAGTTTTCCTGTAGTAAATGCATCGTCATTCTCAACTGTAATTATCTCATCATATACTTTTGTATTCAGTACATCTGGAACGAATCCTGCTCCGATTCCCTGAATCTTGTGTGCTCCGCTCTTACCTTCTGAAAGTACTGGTGATGTTGCAGGCTCAAGTGCTACAATTTTAACATCTGGTTTCTTTTCTTTCAGATACTCTCCAACTCCAGTCAGTGTTCCACCTGTACCAACTCCTGCGATAAAGATATCCACATCTCCGTCTGTATCATTCCAGATCTCCGGTCCTGTTGTTGCTCTGTGTGTTGCCGGGTTTGCCGGGTTCACAAACTGTCCCGGAATAAAACTGTTCGGAATTTCTTTTGCAAGTTCATCTGCTTTTGCGATGGCACCTTTCATTCCTTTTGCCCCTTCTGTCAGCACAATCTCTGCTCCATACGCTTTCAGAATATTTCTTCTCTCAACACTCATAGTCTCAGGCATTGTCAGGATAATTCTGTATCCCTTAGCTGCTGCGATTGCCGCAAGACCGATTCCGGTATTACCAGACGTAGGCTCGATGATCACGGATCCTTCTTTCAGAAGTCCTTTTTCCTCTGCATCTTCAATCATACCTTTTGCAATTCTGTCCTTCACACTTCCGGCCGGATTAAAATACTCAAGCTTTACAAGTACTCTTGCTTCCAGTCCTAATTCTTTTTCAATATTCTTAACCTCAACCAGTGGTGTATTTCCAATTAAGTCAATTGTTCCGTTGTAAATCTTTGCCATGATATCTTCCTACCTTTCCTATCAATGTGGTATGTATTTGTCGTTGGTATTAATATAGCACCACATTTCAAACTTGTCAACTATGTTTTATATGTTTTATATTTTTTCCACCTTTCCATCATCCATTTATAAATACTTTAAGTTTTTATAAATTCTATAAAATTAATTGATTGTCCGCACATTTCGTGATAATCTATAACCACTTTAAGAGAAGCAATCTGCAACTCTTTCAAAGTTCTAAGTCGTAAGACATCTCATTTCGGTGTTTCATGTTCGAAACTGCTATCCGATATGAAGAGAAATGTAACTGTAGGCATAGATATCCTATTGCAAAGATGAATCGAAAACTTTATAATGAAAGGAGAAATGGATGGAGCAAAAGAGAAAGACGATAGAATGGCATCCGGCATTCACGGCTTCACTTCAGATTGAGTTCGAAGATGAAGCAGATAAAATAATATTTGAATCGGAACATTTGTTATCAAAGAAACCCATGCAAATTGATGAACTTGTAATAAAAGTTCATGACAATGAGAAAATCCAGAAAAATATAGGGAGAATATTTCGAAAGCATAATATTGTGGAATATAAAAGTCCGGAGGATTATCTGACAATTAATGATTTTTATAAAGTATATGGGTATTGTTGCTTTTATCAGTCGGATACTGAACATGTATGTGAGATTCCACCGGAAGAACTGACTATAACATTTATATGTAACCATTATCCGAGAAATCTGATACAGCATTTGGAAAAAGTTCGAAAATTGCAAATAAAAAAAGAAGAGCCAGGGATATATTATTTTGTTGGTGATGCAATTCCAATTCAATTATTGATTACAAAAGAATTGAATCTGGAAGAGAACCGATGGCTTGGCAGCTTGAGAAGCAATATTAAGAATCAAAGTGAGATTGAAGCGATTCTAAAAGAATATGAAGAAAAAAAGAATTCAAAGTTGTATCAGGCAGCAATGGAAGTAATAACAAGAGCTAACTGGGAGGCAATAAAGGAGGCGAAACCTAGTATGTGTGAGGCACTAAAAGAATTAATGGCAGAAGAATTTCAGGAACTGGAAGAGCAAGTGACGGAACAAGTAACAGAGCGGGTAACGGAACAGTTGGTAAAAAATTTATACGAAAATGTAGGCAATGCTGAAAAAGTTGCAGAAATGTTAAAATTGCCCATTGAAACCGTACGCAGAATACTCTAAATAATATGTGTTGTAGCGATTTTATCAAGCAAAATATATGAGGCATGTATTTTTTTAAACGGCGATCAAATAAATCGCCGTTTAAAATTCAAGAATGTCTCATATTTTCTTACATATTCAAAAAATATTCATGTATTCTGGTATCTCCGTCCAGTTCCGGGTGAAATGCTGTCACAAGCTGTCGTCCCTGTCTGGCAGCCACAATTTTACCATCTACCTCAGCCAGTATCTTGACATCTTCCCCTGCTTCTGCGATATATGGTGCACGGATAAATGTCATCGGTACCTGACCAAGTCCACCAAAATCTGCATCTGTATGAAAGCTTCCAAGCTGTCTTCCATATGCATTACGCTTTGCCGTAATATTCATAGTCCCAAAACACGGAACTCCTGCTTCCACTTCATCTGACAGAAGGATCAGTCCCGCACAGGTTCCAAAGACTGGCATTCCGGATATAATTTTCTCTTTTAGTGTATCATAAATATCAAGTTCCAGTAACAGTTTTCTCATTACCGTACTCTCTCCGCCCGGAAGAATCAGAGTATCGAACGGTCTGTCCAGATCTTTTTTCTGACGGATTTCAAAATAATCTGCTCCAAGTTTTTCCAGCATCTGTTCATGTTCCAGAAATGCTCCCTGAAGTGCCAGTACTGCTACGGTCATCTTATTTGCCCCTCTCTGCCATCAGAAGTTCAATCTCCTGCTCATTAATTCCGACCATTGCCTCTCCAAGATCTGTGGAAAGTTTTGCGATCAGTTTTGCATCTGTATAATTAGTTACTGCTTTTACAATTGCTGCGGCACGTTTTGCAGGATCACCAGATTTGAAAATTCCAGATCCTACGAACACTCCTTCTGCTCCAAGCTGCATCATCAGTGCTGCGTCTGCCGGAGTTGCAACTCCTCCTGCCGCAAAGTTTACAACCGGAAGTTTTCCGTTCTCATGAACATATTCTACCATTTCAACCGGAACCTGAAGCTGCTTTGCTGCCTCAAAGAGCTCGTCCTCTCTTAAGCTCTGAATTCTGCGGATTTCAGCATTCATCACACGCATATGGCGGACAGCCTGCACAACGTCTCCTGTTCCCGGCTCACCTTTTGTACGGATCATAGAAGCGCCCTCAGCAATTCTTCGAAGTGCCTCTCCAAGATCTCTTGCTCCACATACGAATGGTACTTTAAATTCTCTCTTGTTGATATGATATACATCATCTGCAGGTGAAAGAACTTCACTCTCATCAATATAATCAATCTCGATTGCTTCCAGAATCTGCGCCTCTACAAAATGTCCGATTCTGCATTTTGCCATGACCGGAATTGATACGGCCTCCTGGATTCCACGGATCATCTTCGGATCACTCATACGGGATACACCACCTGCCGCACGGATATCTGCCGGAATTCTCTCCAGCGCCATAACTGCACAGGCACCTGCTGCCTCTGCGATTTTTGCCTGCTCCGGTGTTGTTACGTCCATGATAACGCCACCTTTTAACATCTGTGCTAACTGCTTGTTTAATTCATATCTATTCTCTGCCATAGTTCTTCACCTTTCTCTTCATCCGATTTTTTTATATTCAAGAATGCCTCGGCATTCTTGCTACGAGGTGCGCGTCATGCAATTGCATGACACACTTCTACTTCGCACCTCCACAATCCTGCCAGAGGCTATATTTTTTCTGTGTTACGTGACTATGATACATATCATACTGAAAACTGGTATTTATTAAACAGCCAGTTTCTATATTTTTAAACAAGCCAGTTTTGAACTTATCACAACACAATCGTAACTAACTAAAAAAGGTCCACCGGACCTTTTTGTCGTATGCTTGATAACGGAAAAAGAACAGATCCATCGACCTGTTCTTCCTCAACTTTATTATTTCTTCGCTATCAACTCAACTACTATTTTTTTCTCTTCATCTTTTCTTTCAATCTCAGCTTCTCACGTAACTCGTTAAATGTCTCCTTATACTGTCTGGATTCCATACGTGGGAATGCCTTCATCAGACGTCTGGACACGGCTCCGCCCTGACCTGACAACTCTTCATACTTCTTACGAAGCTCTTCACTTCTTGCCTGAAGCTGCTGCCTTGCTTCGTCTGCGGTTCCACCAATCCTTGTCCGCCCCTCACTAAGCTTACGTCGGCTGCCTTCCGTTGCTGCTTCCAGTTTCCTGCGGCCTTCCTCTGTCGCACTTTCCAGTTTACGACGGCTTTCTTCCGTAACATTTTCCAGTTTCCTGCGGCCTTCTTCTGTCGCAGCTTCTAGCTTCTTGCGGCTCTCTGCTGTTGCTGCTTCCAGTTTCTTGCGTCTTTCTTCTGTTGCCTCCATCGTATCCATCATACCTTCATGGATATTTTCACCAAGCTTATCCGAAATCTCATGCAGCTCTGCGGCAATCTTCGCCATAGCTTCCAACTGATGATTCAGTTTCAGGATTCCGGCCGCAGTCACATACAGATCAACAAAAATACAGATTTCCAGTACTGCGAGCATTACAAGCCCTAATGTATGTGGAATAAATGTCAATATTTTATGAATGACCGGATGAATCACACGGACGATCAGTACACATGCTACTCCCCACACAAGGGAAAATATCAGGCAAACATATCCACCGATATTCAGCGGCTGATTTGTATAATCCCACCATTTATGATGAAAAATCTTATCCATCAGATATCCGGTAAGCCCTTCCAGAACTGTCACCAACACTGTGGACAACGCATACAGCAAAATCAAATTGTCCTTATACGGTGTCAGGAAATAGACGACTACCGTCACACCGACTCCATAAATCGGACAGATCGGACCATTCAGGAAACCTCTGTTCACGAACTTTCTCTGCTTTGTTGTCGCATATGCAACTTCTGTACACCAGCCCAGAAAACCATACACAAAAAAGTATAACATCAAGTAATAAATCTGCATAAAATCCCCCTTTATGTTTATGAAATCCAGTATACTTCACATTGAAGTTTTCGTCAATTGATGATATAGTTAGTGGAGTAACCGATAAATAATTCTCATTTACAATTTATAAAAAGGACAAAAGATGACTTTAAAGCAAGGCAAAAATAACAAAACTTATCAGGTTCTTTCTATCAACATTGAGCTTCTTCTTGAGAGACGTCTAGAAGCGCTTGGATTGACAGAAGGCGCCAAAATCACAATATTGAACAACAATAAAAAAGGTGCTCTTACCGCCAGATTTCGTGGCACACGATTTGCACTTGGCAAAAGAATCGCAGACCACATCGAAGTGAAGGAGGTCACAGAATAATGGAAAAAATCATTAATGTAGGCTTCATCGGTAATCCAAATTGCGGCAAGACAACCCTCTTTAACGCTTACACCGGTGCAAATCTAAAGGTAGCCAACTGGCCCGGTGTCACAGTGGAAAAGAAAGAAGGCTTCACGACCTATGAAGATCAGAAGTTCCGTCTCATTGACCTTCCGGGAATCTACAGTCTGACTTCTTATACAATGGAAGAAACTGTATCTCGAGAATGTATCATGAGTGATGAAGTTGATGTCATTGTAGATGTCATTGACGCTTCCAGTCTGGAACGTAATCTCTATCTGGCCCTTCAACTGATCGAACTTGGAAAACCCGTTGTACTGGCTCTGAACATGATGGATATTGTAGAGAGCCGCGGCATGGAAATTGACTTGCACCGCCTCCCGGAAATGCTTGGAATTCCAGCAATTCCTGTATCAGCACGAAAAAAGACAGGACTTTCCATTCTGCTGCATGCCGTTTCCCATCACAGTGAATATGCCAGCCAGGGACCTTTTATTCATCATCACAAAGGAATGCATTCTGAACACCGGCATAATCATCACTCAGAATATGCCATGGTCTATTCCGACCTTATAGAAGATAAAATCGACGCACTGATTACTTTGATCACCGCAACTTATCCGGAAATGGATAATATGCGTTGGCACGCCATCAAATATCTGGAAATGGATAAAAATATTCTGGATCAATATCCACTTGCCGGAATGGAACAAATTGTAGACAGAAGCTATGAAAAAGATATTATCAATCAAAAATATGACTTTATCGAAGAAATTATTGATGAAGTACTTGTCAATAAAGCTCAGAAGGCAGCCTCTACAGAAAGAATTGATAAGTACCTGACCGGAAAATGGCTTGGTCTTCCGATTTTCCTTCTGATCATGGCATTTGTATTCTTCCTCACATTTACTGTAGGAGACTGGATGAAAGGATATTTTGAGATTGCTCTTGAAGTATTCTCAAATCTCGTATCAAATGGTCTTGCTGCTGTCCACACAAGTCCGATGTTGACTTCGTTGATCGTAGACGGCATCATTTCAGGAGTTGGCGGAATTCTGACATTTCTACCAAACATTTTCATTCTCTTCCTGGCCCTTGCGCTTTTGGAAGACAGTGGATACATGTCACGAGTTGCATTTGTCATGGACGATATTATGAGCAGTCTCGGATTATCCGGAAGAGCATTTCTTCCATTGTTGCTCGGATTTGGCTGTACCGTACCTGCAGTCATGGCTTCCCGGGCACTTGAAAATAAAAGAGACCGTTTTAAGACTATCCTGATCACACCATTTATGTCGTGCAGTGCAAGACTTCCGATCTATGTTTTATTTTCCTCTATGTTCTTTGGAAAATATGCCATGATCGTCTGCTATTCCATGTATTTGCTCGGCATCATTATCGCAATTACAACAGCATTTATCCTGTCCAAAATCGACGGAAGCAAAGCGACACATGCCCTGTTGATCGAATTGCCGGAATATAAAACTCCAAGCGCCCATACAATTGCAATCTATGTATGGCAGAAGATAAAAGATTATCTTACAAAAGCCGGAACTGTTATATTTATCGCATCCATCTTAATGTGGGCAATCTTAAACTTTGGTCCTCATGGATATGTAACAGATATTTCTGAAAGCTTTGGTTCTGTCATTGGACGCCTGATCGTACCGGTCTTTCAACCGGTCGGACTCGGATATTGGCAGATTATTGTAGCTTTGATCGCTGGTATTGCCGCAAAAGAAGTTGTTGTCTCCAGCTGCAGCGTACTCTTCGGAATTCAAAATATTACGACTGCCCACGGAATGACCGCAATGGTGGCTTCTCTTGGTGCCATTGGTTTTGGCCCGGCAAATGCTTATGCACTTATGACATTTTGTCTGTTATATGTACCATGCACAGCAACCATTGCAACGATTCATCGTGAGTTGCAAAGCTGGAAATCCACTGGTTTTATCCTGCTCTATCAGCTGTGTACTGCCTGGATCATAAGCTTTATAGTTTATCATATCGCAAGTTTGTTCTAAGCTCTTGTAATGGCCACTAAAAAAGAAGTATTCTGACTTTGAGTAAAATCTCATTTATCAGAATACTTCTTTTTTATTTATTACATATATTTCAACTCAATCGGATCGATCGGATCGACAGGGTTTTCAATCTTTCCATTCAGCATACGTTTTCTCTTACGCATGATTGTACCGGCCTTATTATAAAACCAGAAAGAATATGTCAGAATCTTATCCGCCTTTCCCATCTTGTCTTTTGTCGTCTTTCCATACAGACTGCCACCTGTCTCAATCACTGCAGATTTTGACCTGATCAGTGCGATTAGCTCTGTCTCACATGTCACTCGCTCTGGCAGAATAGTATACCCCATACCTACACAATTAGGTCGGTGTGCGTCACTGCCACCGATTCCCGGTTTCTTATATTTCTGTGCAAGCTTAAGGGCTCTCGCATTAGACTCTGCTGATTCACATGCATTAAATACTTCAATAAAGTCAAACCGCTTAAATAACTCTGGTGATTTGTAATAACGCTTTGTGTTCGTAAAGCTTAAATATTTGCCCCCGCATGGATGTGCCGGCCCCAGAATTCCTCCGTGCTTATGCACAAAATCAATCAATACTGCAACCGGAAGACCCCGGAGTTCCAAAAGTCTCATCTTCACGCCTTCTGGCATAATGCATAAAATATGTCCCCCGTCACAAGTATCATACTCAATTCCTTTTAAAACTACAAAATCATCATGTACTTTTCCCTTCATCTGGTATTTCCAGTGTCGGTATCCTTTATACGTATCATGATCTGTAATCAGCATTCCGTCAAATCCACGTTCTTTTAAAAGTGTAATGTACTCGTCCAGGCTCACCTTGCTGTCAATGGACCCTTCCTTTACATGACAATGCATGTCCAGTTTCATAAGCCTATTCCTCGCTCTCCTCGTCAGATGGAATATCGTCTAAATCCAAATCCCTGATCTCGATATCCTCTGACTCATCATCTGAAAAATCCTCATCTTCATCCAGATATCCTTCCGGCTCTTCTGTTTCTTCCTCATCCAGATATCCTTCCGGCTCTTCTGCTTCTTCTGGCTCCGCTTCGTCCTCATCCAGAATCATTCTGGCTTTCTCTACTTCATTCTCCATAGAGACCTGTTCCTTGATATGTTCAGATTTGATTCTCTCTTTCTTTCCAATCTTACTTGACTGCATCATAAACTGGATCATAAGTCCTACAAATGCAAGAACTGCACCTGCTACATATTTTAACCATGACGGATCTGTAATTCCAGCAAGGTCAAGAATCGCCGGACCTGCAAGAAATCCACCTGCTATACCGGTAATTACTATGATCATCGGCTCTGCAAATATTGCAGCAAGAATCGCAAGCACAAGTGACACTGCCAGTTCCACAATCGTAATGACTGAACTTTGTGCCGGTATCACTGCTGCCAGCACTCCCATAGAGCAGATGAATATCATCACAAATACACCCAGCCTGTATACAAGAAAAGACACTACTGCAAGCAATATCGCGCAGACTAATATAACTGCTACGGATGCAATACCTTCAATTCCGGCTAATACACAGATTCCAGCTCCCACTCCTGCTCCAATCAGAAATCCCAGGAATGCCGCAACCACTTTCACCAGCTTCAAACCGAAAAATCCAATTAAAATACCGATTGCTATCACAGCCGCAAACACTCCCACGCTTAGCTTTCCGGCAAGGAACACTGAAGTCGGTCCATCCATGGAGCCTATCGCACTTATGCCTTTCACCAATGTTGTCTCATTCATTCTATTATCTCCTTTACGTGTTAATTATTTTCTCCCGTCTCATTCGTCTCTATTATATCAGTATCTGAAACACACGTAAAGTCTCTTTCTTTGTCCCCCTTATGCTTTCTTTCTGTTAATGATCAGACGTTCAATGATTTCTATCGTCTCTTTGATTCCGTAGTTGGCACTGTTAATACACAGGTCATAATTCTCAGGGGTTCCCCATTTTTCACTTGTATAAAATTCGTAATATTTTTTATGCTGGCGATCCATTTTTTTCAAAAACTTCACCGCTGTCTTTTTATCCATCTCACGCACGTTCATCATATACTGCAATCTCACTTCAAATGGTGCACTGATGAACAGACTGATATGTGGAATATAATTATTGCGCAGAATAATATCCGCACACCTTCCAACTATAATACAATCTTCTGTTCGTGCCAGATTGCAGATCAGATCACTCATATTAAAGAAGATGGCATCTTCTCTGTTAAGTCCATGATAACGATACATATTCTGCAGCTTTGATTTCAATGTTTCTCGTTTTTTTCCATATTTATCAAACTCTGTAAAGCACTCTTTCTCTTTAATATGAAATTTTTCTTCTTCCTGACGTTTTAATACCTGCTCGAAAATCTCTGAATCATAATAATTGATATGCAGCTTATCTGCCAGCTCAAATCCAATATCATTTCCCGCACTTCCCTGTGTACGGCTGATACAGATAACGAGATGCGCATTTTCGTCCACTTTATCCCAGTGTGCAGCCGGGTTCAGAGCCATTCTTTCTGCATTGACAATATCCGTTGCAGACATATCCGGAAGCTGCTCAATTGCTTTAAGAATCTCATTATATTCTGTCATCATACGGCTCTTATCTTCTTTATTCTTAATCGTACGAGCCATATTACTGATCAGCGCCAGCTCACTTCGCAAGAGATGTCCGTCAGGCTTCGTATACATCAACATACTAAGTGCACGGATCGTATTCTCTCTGCTTCCTGTAAATGTTCTTCCAAGGGAAGATCCTACACATTTATATACTTCACCATCCAGATCATAGATCCGATTCGCAAGTTCTATATACATATCTTTATTATTTGCCATATCCGTAACCTCCTACAAAAAGAACACAAGCATATCCAGTATAAATACCGGAACTAAGAATGCAAGCGACCATAAGATATATCCAAAGAACGATGGCATATTGACACCATTTTCATCAGAAATCGCTTTTACCATAAAGTTCGGTGCATTTCCTATATATGTGTTTGCTCCCATAAATACAGCTCCACAGGAAATAGCCTCTAGAAGATTCACCGGAATCTGTCCAAGAGCCGTTGTAATACCTCCTGTTAATCCAAGTGTTCCAGCAGTTGTCAGGAATACAAGATAGGTCGGTGTATTGTCAAGGAAGCTGGACAGCGCTCCTGTTGCCCAGAACATCTGGTACGGCTCGCTAATTCCAAGGTTTGGTCCAACAGATTTTAACAGCATCAGTGCCGGCTGCATAGTAATAAAAATTCCGATAAACAAAACTGCAACCTCTTTGATCGCTCCCCACGTAAAATGGTTCTTTGTACGGATGAAACTGTCTGTTGTCTTAAATGACAGAAATGCTGCAAGTAAAATAATCACAATCTCAATCAGCGCAGGAAGCGTCAGTGTAACTTCTCCGTACAGACGAATTCCTCTTACATTACCTGCCGCGTCCTGGAATGCTGACATTCCCGGAAGTACTCCACTTAAAATTACTGCACCTACAATCATAATAAGAAAAATAATATTGTGCAGTCCTTCGATATAAAATTCGGTTCCCGGTCTGCTGATATCCGGTTTTCTTCCTTCCGCAATATCTTTACGGTATGCCTTTTTATCCAGATGATAAAATACAAATAACAGAATCACCAGATTAAAAATCAATATTGGCAATAAATGCATGCTCCAGAAAAATGGTACTCCACGCATAAATCCCATTAGAAGCGGCGGATCTCCGATTGGCGTAAGACAGCCACCCATATTGGAAATCAGAAAAATGAAAAATACCATAATATGTCTTTTTCTTTTTCTCCATGAATTCATCTTAATGACCGGGCGAACCATGAGCATACTGGCTCCCGTTGTTCCAATACAGCTGGAAAGCAGTGTACCCAATGCCAGCAGACATGCATTTACTCTCGGTGATCCTGCAAAATCTCCTCCAATTGTAATGTTACCAGATACACAGAATAATCCAAATAACAGAACAATAAATGTCAGATAATCATTCACGATACATTCCAATACTGTTTCAAATGTATCGCCTGCACCATAAACGATTGCAAATGGCACTACAAGTAATATGATCCACATAAACACCACAAGTGGCTGGTGTGCTTCCCACCACTCAGCACGTAACAGCGGCATGACCGCTATACATAACAAAAGCCCGGCAAATGGAATACATAGCCAGACCGGCACCTGCATTGCAGATGCATGACTTTCTGCCGCCCACACATAAGTCGGGGTCAACAGCATAACCATGAAGAATGTCCCTAATAATGTCAATATCTTCTTCAAAGCTCTCATCCTCCTGTACATCATTCTTTTTCAACTGTTCAAGTATAGCATATTTCTTTTACAATACAAGAGAAAAAGTAGTAAATTACTGATAGAATCATTCACAATTATGATATAATAGATCTTACTGCTAACGAAAGAAAACAGATAGTAAAAGCCAGCTTTTACTATCTGTTTCTTTTTATCTTCCTACTCGAATTCTACAGCTCCTGTTTCTGTTCCGTTGATCACATAGTAGACCGCATTCTCTTCCGGTTTTATGTAAAGATCCATCTCTTTAATGTCTCCGACTTTCTTACCAGATTTCGTCCATGCTTTTTTCACACGGGCAATGATGTCTTTCTCTTCTACCTGCTTACCATAATACTCAACAAATGCTTTTACTTTAATGTCTTTCTTAGCAGCTTTCTTTACAGTCTTTGTCGCAGTCTTTGTTACAGCTTTTGCTACATTCTTTGCCGCATCTGCACCTTTCACTGCTTTTTTCGTAATCTTTTCTACTGAATCTGCAGCAGCCTTCTCAACTTTAGCTTCTACTTTCTCTTTTATCTGTGGCGTTATCTCATTCTTAATTTCTGCCTTTGCTTTCTCTTCTGTCTTTATCGAATCAGCCATAACATTTGCAGCTATTTTTATATCTTTTGTCTTTTTTACAGGTGTCCCTTTTTTTGTTACCATAATAAATCCTCCTCACAAAAAGGTATATCTCAAGTGTGAACATATTTATTATAGCACATCAAAATAGAAAATCAATTTCGAATATGTTAACCTTTTGTCAATTCGTGTCGCTTATCGACAGCATTTTTCATAATTTGACAACTTAAAATCCGAAGATCTGTAAAACCATTCCTGCAATCACTGAAAGTGCATATAAAGTGAGTACAATCTTTATGTTCTCACGTTTATCCCGATTGACCTTAAAAAGTACAACCAATCCAATTCCTGCTCCGGTACAGAGACCGGAAATGGCAGATGCGAATGAAATTGCACCGCTGATATAAAGCTGCGTGATTACAACAGAAGCCGCACAGTTAGGTATCAATCCAATAAGTGCTGCAATCACTGGCTGGAAAATACTATCTGCCAGAAGATATTCGGATAATGTCTGAATCCCAATTACTTCTATAATAAAATTCAAAATTGCTGTAAATACAAAAAGATAGAGAAATATCTTAATTGTATGGCGAAGTGCTGGTTTTAAAAGTCCGGCGTGGTGATCATGACATCCACAGTGATCACAGAGATTTCCACACTCTTTTGGAGTTGCAATTTGTTTCTGCAGGAAAAGATCAATGATGTATCCTGCTACGACCGCAATCACAACTTTTACCGCAAGGAGTGTCAGAACTGTCTTTCCCTGATCTGGATTGCCAAGCAAGATTAATACTGCTTCGTCTGATGTTGCAAGAAATACAGAAAGCAATGTTCCTACCGATATAATCCCTCCTGCGTAAAGGTTAGAAGCCATGACTGAAAATCCGCATTGTGGTACACAGCCCACGAGTGCCCCCACAACCGGACCTGCTTTATCTACATCTTCCAGTGCTTTTCTTGTCAATTTTGTCGAATAATGCTCCAATCCTTCAATTAATAAAAATGCTACAAAAAGAAATGGAAGCATCTTTAAACAATCTGCCAACGCATCTGCAAGTACATCTATTACCATTTCCATATTATCACCTCTAATTCTATGCCTTATTATCTAGTTACCTATTTTTTCAAGAATGCCTCTGCAATCTCCCAGCTGATATATTATGTTCTATTCTTAGTAACACAATCTGCAATATTATATCTTATTCTTTTCCAAATTACAAGAACTCCTCTGCAAATTTACAGGAAATCCGAGGCAATACTGTGAGGTACGGTACAAAATTAAATATCACTTCATCATTCTGTAAATTTGCAGGGGAGTCCCTTGCTGATATTATAGTTGAAACTTTTTTATTTCTTTTTCAATATATTAATAACTATGTAAACAGTTTTATATAATCTTATCTGTAATTATAACGGGCTTTTGATCTCTTCATGTGCTCTTCCATAGCTTCTGAAGCTCCCTCTCCGTCTTTTGCAAGTATAAGACCATAAATTCTCTGATGCTCTTCATAAATTTCCTGAAGCTGCCGTCCGTCAATCATGCCCGTCTCACTGACATGACGCATCAGATTACTGATTGTCTGAAGCATACTGTAAATTACAGTATTCCCGGAACACTCTGCAATACTGCTGTGAAACTCCAAATCTGCATCCAGAAACTTCTTATAATTCTGCTCTACATATGCCTGATGGATTTTATGTGATACATCATACAGACGATTCAGAGCGCGATCATCTACGCAGTCAGCTGCCAGATAAGCGGCTTTCACTTCCAGAAGATCTCTCACTTCCAAAATAGACTCTGTCTGATTGCCATTCATAAATAAAGACCAGGAAAGTGGAATGACGAAAAAATTTGCTTCATTTCCACTAATATAAGTTCCCTGTCCCGGCCGGATATCAATCATGCCAAGCACATCCAGAACTTTCAGTGCCTCACGTACTGCCGAACGCCCAACTCCAAGTTTTGTCGCAAGTACACGATCCGACTCTATCTTATCCCCTTTTTTCAGACTCTTATCAAACATCTGCTCTGCAAAATACATAGTCAGGCGATTCAAAAGTTGATTAATGCTGCCTTTTTTAGACTGAAGCTTTCCAAGCGCTTCCGGGCTTACATCATCTGGTAACAGAATATGTATCTTCTCGGCAAATTCTTCTGATGGCATAGAAAAATGCATAGAATCAATTCCAAGCTGTTCTGAAACACTGATAATGACATCATTCATTCTGGGACCGTCTTTTGCCTCCAGGTTAGACAATGTCGCGATGCTCATAGTTGGCTTTCCTTCTTCATCAGACAGGAATCTGTCAATGAACTCTTTTTGAGTCAGCCTCAAAGCTCTTCTTAACAATCGTAAGTTTTCTCTTTTGTACATCGGATTTAATTCGCCCATATCTTTTTCCCCGTTTCTTTCTCAAAAGGCCGCAGGATATCTCTTCCTCCGGCCTTTTGAATCACCATTCATAAATAATTATTTTTTTGGATTACTCAGCAAGAAGCTTTTTAGCAAGACCTGTCATAACAACAGATGCTTTTGCAAATTCACTATACTTTGTAAACTCTACCGGGCAGTGACTTCTTCCGTCTTTACTTGGAACGAAAATCATAACTGTCGGAAGTACCTGACCGATCTCAAGTGCATCATGTCCTGCTCCACTAGGAAGTCTCATGTAGGAATATCCTCTTGCTTTACAGTCTTCTTCCATGATGTCAAGCATACCTTCATCCAACATAACTGGCTCAATCACAAGCTTTGTATCAATATCATAGGATCCACCCATAGCCTTCACTTCACGGTCTAATGCTGCACGGATTCTGTTTGCGATATCATTAATATTGTCGTTGCTCTTAGAACGAATGTCAACTGTAAATTCACATTTTTCAGCAACAATGTTCATTCCACCAGGTATTGTGTTAATATATCCGATTGTTGCAACTGTTCCATCAGCTTTCTCTCTTGCCCAATCTGGAATCTTGGAGATAACCTTTGTTGCTGCATCAACAGCGTCAAGACGCATATCCATTGGAGTTGTTCCGGCATGGTCAGCTCTTCCATTTACTGTTACCATATATCTCTGAATTCCAACGATACAATCTACAAGACCAATCTCAATCTCCTTTGCATCCAGAACTGGTCCCTGCTCGATATGAAGCTCAAGGAATTTTCCGATAGAACCTTCTGGCCATTTAGCATCTTCAATCTTCTCTGGATCCAGTCCGTATCCCTTCATAGCGTCATAGATAGAAATTCCGTCTGTATCTTTGTAATGTTTACAATATTCCACATCTCTGTGTCCAAGCATAGCTCCGGATCCAAAATATCCTGTTCCGAAACGCATACCCTCTTCATCGCAGAAACCAACGATTGCAAAGTTTCTCTTTGGTGTGAATCCTTCTTCTTTCAGCTGTCTTGCAGCCTCGATTGCACATACAACTCCTGCGATTCCGTCAAAGTCTCCACCGTTTACTACTGAATCATAGTGAGATCCCATCATAACACATGGAAGATCTGGATTCTCTCCTTTTAAGATACCGATTATATTTCCAGCCTCGTCTTCATGTACTTCAAGACCAGCCTCTGTCATAACCTCTCTCAGGTAATTTACGGCATCTCTTGCTTCTTTTGTAAATGGAAGTCTTGTACATCCATCTCCTGGTGTTGCTGTAAAACGTTTTAAATACTCTAAGTTTTCAGCAATTCTTCCTGTTACTTCTTCAATTGCTACTGTTCCCATAATCTTTTTTTCCTTTCTGGTTACAATAATTACTTATGTTTTGGTGTTAAGATAAACACTTTCACCGGTGAATAGAACATAGCTGCTATCATGATTACAAATCCAACTGCACAGGCTGCGGTTGTCCCGGTATATAAACCGAAAAGCATAATAGCAAATGCAATCATAATTACGATAAATGCTAATGTCAGTCCACCTTCTTTAGTTTTAAAAAAGCTATTCTTCTCCATTGTCAGCACTCCTTTTTCCAGATTCAAGACTTTCTTATAAAGCTGTCATAACAAACAATACTGCTCCAATCAAAATCGTAGCCGGTATTGTAATCGCCATAAGCTTTTTCATAACTTCGCCTTCGCTTCCAAGGATACTTGCTGTTGTCGTACCAAGAATAATCTTGCTCGGGCTGATTGCAGCTCCGATTGCACCACCGGCTGACTGCGCTCCAAGGATTGCAGCAGTATTAGCCCCAAGAAGTTTTGCGGTTGTCATCTGGAAACTTCCAAATAAAATA
>OKSH01000853.1_pt1 | contig 30216 bp, 35 predicted proteins | sample 1601231 | NCBI WGS metagenome assembly OKSH01 (sample SAMEA3541596, study PRJEB24748) | human gut metagenome | biome: human gut; feature: human-associated habitat; material: faeces | place: China | collected 2012
TTTGATGGTAAGGAAGCAATAAAGGAATCTTATAAGAGTGCTGAAGCTTTTGATGAAAATAATCTTGCTGTCGTTTCTAAAAAAGAAGATAAATATTATTTAATTAATAATAAAAACTCTCGTTATTAAATGAGGGTTTTTATTAATAAATACCTCTGGTTCATATTAAATTTGTATATTTATTTTTATTGATTGTTTAACACCGGATATTTATTCTTATTTCTCTTTCACTGATAAAAGGAATGATTATGAATAATACGGAAATAAACCATCTTGTTGATTTCATCTATCAGGATGACAGAATCACAAACGCTGAATTCCAGATGATTCGTGATGAAGCGGATAAACGCTTTGATGCCATTCTTGAATGTTACGGTAAAAACAATAGCTTATCTGCATTTCAAAAATCTGCAGATGTCACTGTACAATTAATGCAGGAAAGCTTTTTTATTCTGAAAAAGAAAGCTGAAACACCGGAACAGAAAGACGAAATCAAAGACGCATTCAATGCACAAATCAGTTATATCATCGCATGCTATAACCGTTTCTTTGATTCATTATAATTGAAACAAAATGAACTCTCTGTTCAGAGAGTTCATTATTCATCTGATAATTATTCAGTTATATTTTTTCGGGTAACAAATTCCAGTGCCGCTTCAATCACACGCAGATCTGCCCCGGCTTTATGGGCATTTTCACTCAGATGACGACGCCACTGACGCGCCCCCGGGATCCCCTGGAAAATCCCCAGCATATGGCGGGTGATATGGCCGAGATAAGTCCCTGTCGCCAGTTCCGCCTCAATATAAGGATACATCGCTTCCACCGCCGCGACCGTATCGGTCACCGGCAGGGCAGCATCAAACAGCACATTATCGACCTGCGCCAGGATTGACGGATTCTGATAGGCCTCACGCCCGACCATCACGCCGTCCATATACTGCAGGTGGGTTTTCGCCTCTTCCAATGTTTTAATGCCGCCGTTAAGCGCCATGGTCAGATGCGGAAAATCTTTTTTCAGCTGATACACGCGCGGGTAATCCAGCGGCGGAATTTCCCGGTTCTCTTTCGGGCTCAGGCCGGAGAGCCAGGCTTTACGGCCATGAATAACAAACATCTCACAACCGCCGCGATCCGCCACCGTACCGACAAAATCACACAGAAACTCATAACTGTCCTGATCATCAATCCCGATCCGGGTTTTGACCGTAACAGGAATATCCGTCACATCCCGCATCGCTGCGACACAATCCGCCACCAATGAAGCATTCCCCATCAGACAGGCACCGAACATTCCGTTCTGCACACGGTCAGACGGACAGCCGACATTCAGGTTGATTTCATCATAACCGCGTTCCTGTGCGATTTTCGCACACTGAGCCAGTGCCGCCGGGTCACTGCCGCCGAGTTGCAATGCAACCGGGTGCTCCGCTTCGTTATACGCCAGATAATCCCCTTTCCCGAACAGAATCGCCCCGGTGGTCACCATTTCGGTATACAGCAGCGCGTGGCGGCTGAGTTTGCGGTGAAAATAGCGGCAATGGCGATCAGTCCAGTCCAGCATGGGCGCAACGGAAAAGCGGTTAAGGTTTTTATAGCCGCTCGTGGTGCATAACTGTTGGTTTTCGTTGATTTTTTCTGTTGGCGTATTTTGGTGCATTTATGTTCTTTTTGGTGTATTTTCTCTTTATCAGGACACCAGCAGGGACACCATAAAAATGGTGTCCTCAATGAACGATGTAAAGAGAGGTTGTGAAGTAATGGCCTATTATACCATAGACAAACGCGCCAAAGCAGATGGTACTGTCAGATACCGGTGTTCTGTATCTGTAAAAGAAAATGGTAAACGCATTCACAGTGAAAGCAGAACGTTCACAAAGCAAGCCCATGCTAAGACATGGGGCACGCGCCGGGTTATTGAATTGGAGCAACACGGCATTCCTAACCCTGATGATGTTACAAAACTCACGGTGCGGGATCTGCTCTTCAAATATATCAATGATCCTAAAATGGGCGGTAAAGCTGGCCGTACCAAAAAATACGTGCTGAATATGCTTTTTGATTCGGAACTGGCCGGACTGTCTCTCCCTGAGTTATCGGTTAATCATGTAGTAGAACACTGCCGGTCACGTTCGGCTGCCGGCGCATCACCGTCAACGATAAACCACGATGTAAGTTATCTCACTTCTGTACTGCGATCAGCTAAACCTGTTTACGGTATTGAATACACCGATTGTCCGTCACACGAGGCAAGGCCGTTACTCCTGCAGATGGGTCTGATCGGAAAATCACAGCGTCGCAGCCGTCGGCCACAGGACGATGAATTAACCAGACTGAAAGAAGGACTGAAAGCCCGCAGTGAGCACCGGGAAGGGAAAATACCCTTTGTCGATATTCTCGACTTTTCCATACTGAGCTGCATGCGGATCGGGGAGATGTGCAAAATTTTGTGGTCTGATGTGGATGAGAAAAACCGCAGCGTACTGGTAAGAGACAGAAAAGATCCTCGTAAAAAAACCGGTAACCATATGTCCGTTCCGCTGCTTGGCGATGCTTGGACGATATTACAGCGGCAACCACGGACAGATGAAAGAGTGTTTCCATATAACCCTAAATCAGTGTCTGCGGGTTTCCAGCGGGTCCGTAATGTATTGGGGATTGAGGATTTGCGCTATCACGATTTGCGCCGAGAAGGTGCCAGTCGGTTGTTTGAGGCGGGATTCAGTATTGAAGAAGTGGCCCAGGTGACAGGGCACAGATCGCTGAATGTATTATGGCAGGTTTACACCGAGCTTTATCCGCAGTCACTGCATGAGAAATTTCTCAAACTAACTGGAAAATAAAAAGCATGGGTTGCCCCATGCTTTTTTACTTAGCAACGAACCAAGAAGGCCCATGCCTGATACCCATACGCGTGCGCATCGAGCATTTTGCCTGATTTACCCCGAACCTTGCGGTAGCGACAGAAAATCCAGCGGAACCCTTTTGGAGCTGCTTTTTTTACAATAGAACGTAACGCCATCCATAAAACACCTCCTTACCGAGAGAGATTTTTCTTGAATAAGCCCTCCTGAGGTGTTAATTTCAGGTTGCTACGAGATATTCAAGCGGTGATACTCTACGGGTTATCACCTTTAGAGACCCTTACTATGGCTGCAACCTAGTAGGGGTTTTTTAATGCCTTTAACTGATATCTGGCTGCCTCAATTGAAACACCACACGTTAAAGCAAGCTGTTCCGGTTCCATGTGGATTAATGATGCCGAGAATGATGCCGGTACCAATAATTCACCACTAAAGCACTTTGCTTGCCATTCACTGCTCTCATATGGCTTAACATCAACCCCGGGCAATGACCTCGCAAACGCTATGTTTTTGTGTAACAGGAGATGACCTAATTCATGAGCGGCTGTCATCCTGTCACGGCCATTACCTTCAAGCGCACCATGATAAACATCCTCACGTAAAATAATTCTGTTTTCCTGCGGGAATGTTAATCCATGCGTCCCCTCCATATCCTCGAGACTTCCCACCAAAAATTCATATCCATCTAGTAATTTTGGTAGCGCTAATTCCAACACCTCCATTATTGGAAAATAAACACTAGAGATCCTTAGTTTTTCTCTTAGCGTTTTCGCACCATCCCTAATCGAACTTCGACTTTGTGGGGGTACACGATAATCCTGTCCACTCAAAAGTCACCACCTTCTGTTATTTGTATTTATTTAGAATGTTATTCAATTGTGTTAGATCTTCTTCACTTAATTCATCAAAACTACGTGCAAACGCGATAGCTGTATCACGAGCGGTGCCATCTCTACCAGACAAGCCAATCTCCACTGATTGTTGAGATTCTAGAGCCGCATCCATTAATTCTTGTTTTTTTCCATTATCAGCGCCAAAAAAATCTATAACGCTATTTAAAATAGGCTGTGTTACGGCTCTTTTTCCAGTTTCAATCGCTGAAAGGTAAGAGGATGTCATGCCGATAGCATCAGCCATACTCTTCAGAGTTATGCCTAGATCTATGCGCATTTTCCTTACTGTCTTACCGAACGGCGTTAACATTATGTACTCCTTAGCTTAAAACGGCCGAAAGATTTCGGCTCAGTGTCAATATAAACATTCGCAGAAAATAAATCAACAGTTTTTGTTTATTTTTCTTCTTTAAGTGTTCATTTGGTTATTCTGAGTCATGGGGTGTCGGGGGTCGGAGGTTCGAATCCTCTCATGCCGACCAGCATTTATATAAGAAAACCAATCTGTTACGGTTGGTTTTTTTGTGTCTGAATTTTGTCCGGGGGTAATCCGGGGGTAACTCAGGGGTAAAACCGCCGCCAAAAAGATCGAAGTCCGTCTTGACAGCATTATCCTGCCCGTTAATTTATACTGTATAAACAACCAGTAAATTAAGAGGCGATCGCATGCTCCGTATTGATGTTATTTTCAGCAGCAACCAAAAAAAGATGATACCACCAGGCACATTTGAGGCTCTGGAAAAGGAAATTGACCGAAAGTTACGGGCTCAGTATCAGGATATGAATGTCCGTATTGCGTGGGGAACCAATGCATCGATGTCAGTAACCGGCGGGAAAAATGATAAGGACAATAAAAAAGTGAAGGAAATACTGCAGGAGATTATGGAGGATGACAGCTGGATACCGGAAGTGGAAGGTGCTTCTGATGATGTAGAGTATTTTGATGAGCGGCAATGATACGCTTTGCCCGTAAGGACTTTGTCTAATGATATTGGTTTACTAAGGCTATTAGATAAGTTAGGAAAAAGGCCGCTCACACGGCCTTGGGGATTAATGACGCCTTTCCTCAGTCCGTCCCATTTCAGACAGGCTGTGGGTGAATTCAGAGGCGTTCTTATTTCCTAATACACGCTCAATGATGCCCTCAATATGGTCTTTGGTGGCCACGGTTGAAGCAAGAAGTGCCTGCTTTGGATCAACACCTGCATCAATCATCTCTGAGCAAAGTTGGTCTTTGGTTTCAAGAGTCGCAATCGCTACTTTTTTAACACCATTTTTCATTGACATTTTGATCTCGATACTACATGTAGCTAATAAAATCAGTATCACCACAATATATGCATGGCTTATTTATATATCTAACCCATAAGCCCACATCTTGGCAAGGTATTGTGGAAAATCTACAGATTCATAAATATTTATACTTCTTCAAGAGTCTAATGGTGTTATCAGTAAATTATAGTTTAAATAAAACTGAGTGGTTTTCATACTAAGACAGTCAAATTCCCTCCAGTTTCATTTTATTCTCCTGCCTTTTCCGCGGCCTCCCGCTCTGCCTGCTCGCATTCCATCTGTTCAGCCAGTTCACGCTGCTTAACATTCCACACTGAGCCCTGCGGCATTTCGACACGCACATCGAGGCGGGTGGATTCCGGCAGATCACACGGTTCGCCGTCCTGATAGAAAATACGCTCACCTTCCGGGGTGATCTCTTTCAGCCGCCAGTTCTGGAAACGGTCCGGTAAATGTGCATGCTGCCGGTGACAGGTTTCAATAATCAGACTGCCGTCTTCCTGTACGCGGTCATCGACATAAACCAGCTCAAGGCCGTTATTGTCTTTCGGTACTGAGATACCGCCGTTTACGCCCCAGGCGCCATCTGAGTTATAACCCAAGATGCCGGTGATGTGGTACTGGCCGGTGCCGGTACGGCACACTTCGGCTCCTTCGGATTCGTCGTTGGTATCGAAAGTGCCGTCCGGATGAATCTGGATAATCGGTGAGGATTTTTTTATATACCCGCTGCCGTCGACCCATACGTTGGTGCCAATTACTGCAATCGCACCATTTCCATAAGGTAACGTGATGGAGTGTTGGTACGTATTCTGAGGGGTGAGATAACCAAAAGATACCATATCCGGATCTCCGGCATGAGGGTGTGTATACATCCGTACCGCGAAGCCATCCCCTTTTCTTAGGGTCAGGGCGTTATAGTTATGTTCTGTTTTCGCATCAACGCCCCCCATGATAGTAAAGTTGTTAGTGTCAGGGTTCCAGCACCAATCCCACATATTTTTTTTCACATTATAACTACCGGAATATCCGCCATTAGTCATAGGAAAATAGTTTGTTTTCGTTGGATTCCAGATTCTGGTTTCTGTGCCGGTAGCATCCAATTCAATCAATTTATTAACAAAGTCCTTTACGGCTTTTTCATGCGGTACTTTGGTTGTTGATATGCCGATTGATGCTGAGAGCTGAACAACACCTTTTTCTGTTGTTGTGGCGTCTCCGGGTTTTGCAGTTTTTATTGCGTTAGTGGTCGCCTCCTGGCTCATAACATTCGTCTTTGAATCCCCGGTGTCCTGAACCACTTTTGGGATTTTGCCACTGATTTCATTCAGGGCTTTCAGGCTTTCGAGGGTGATTTTCTGACCATTCGGAAATTCAATTTCCACCTGGCCGGTGTCCGTCATCCACTGCTGCATTGCCTGGAGAAAATAAACGATATAGCCCTGGTTCGCTGACATAGTGCGGGCTGCATCCGAAATGGTATCCGGTACCGTGGTGGCGATGGAGTATTTCGCGCCGCTGAGCGTTACCGGGGCATTGAATGACAACACCAGTTCGGTATCACTGTTTACCGCGCGGATCATCATGCTGACAGGTGCAGTACCGTTCTCGATGCTGATAAGCTGGCCGGGGGCCACACCGTGAATGTTCTTTTTCCATTGTGTGCCGGTGCCTGTCACAACCGGTGAACCGGCTTTAATGGCTATAGTGCCGTCGGTGTAAATCATGGGTTTTCCTCGAATTTCGGACATAAAAAAACCGCCGGAGCGGTTATCATTTGAATGACGCTGAATTGTACTTACAGGCAAGAACAACGCCATAAGCCAGGCGAACGCCGACAGAACCGGTATGTCTGACACGGTACTCAACCTCTATTTTCACATCACGCCTTCCCGCAGAAATGAAAATAACCGCTGAGCGGACATCACCAAACCCGGCGACAGACTGCGCAACGCCGTCAATACGTATGTTTACCTCGTTCCCCTGCAATTTTCCCAGGGGGTACCCCTGATACTGCTCTACGCCAACAATGATAGTTGGTAAAACCAGTGCTATGGCGTAAGGCATACCGCCGACATACGTCAATGTCGATTTAACTGTCGTCCAGTCTCCGCCGTCACCGTATATACTCCCTGCGCTCGCAGCAGGATAAATACCGGCCGTAACAACGTCACCGATTATCCGTTGTGCGTAGACGGTCCCGGCGAATTCACCATCTGTGGCATACAGCGTTCCGCGAATAATGGTATCGTTAAGCTCCGCTTTCCCGGTTTTGGCATCAATCAGGAATCCCTTTTTACCGGCGTCATAGTTTTCAGACTGAAGCTTATCTATCACCAGCAGGCTCTTTATCCACGCCTCATCCAGAAAAGCCTCCCGGATAAACACCTGTCCGCCCTTCATGTACATGAACAAATCCATCGATTTATTCACCGGGTTATAAAACGCAAACTGCTGCGCGTTAAAACCGATAAGCGTGCTCACCTCTCCGCCTTTCAGCTCGGCCCCGATAACCATGCCGGCGGAATAGTCCTCACCGTTGTAATGGATCCGGACTTTCATATCGTGAACTACTGACGCTTCGCCGGCGGCCATATCCCACTGCGCGCGGATTGAGTTCTGCGCCATCGCGAAACTGTCGTCTGCCGTCACCTTCACCGCGTCGATTTTCTCAGCCAGCGCCGTGGTTTCCGTGACCGTGTAGTTGCGGACTTCGATAATCTCAGCTTTCATCGAACCGGTTTCACGCTGCCAGTAACCCCACTGGCCGTATGCGTTATTGGCGTTGTTGATAATGGCCTCAAAATTATCATCCGCCTGCGACTGCAGGTCTTTGATGATGGCTGAGTCTTCGAGCTCTTTTTGCACAGCGTCGAGGATTTCATCGGCATTACTTTCCGGAATACCACTGGCCTCAACAAATATCGATTTTCCGACCACGTTTACGCTGCGGACATACACATAATAGCGGTGACCTACTTTCATATTACGTCCCTGCACAATCCACATAGTGCCGTTACCCAGATAAGCGGCCACAGATTCAACGTCGCGGATATCGGCTACCTGTTTATCTGAAAACCAAAACTCATATTGCGCCCGCAGGCTGTTCTGTCCGCCGGAACGCGGAACAATACCGAGACTGAAATAGCCGGGTTCAACTTCAATATAAGACGGTGGCAGCGGCGGATTGACGGAAAATGATGTACTGGCCGGTTCCCCTTTCTGCCCTCTGTCATTCTGCGGGGTGACTGTCAGCACATAATTACCCTGCGGCATACCACTGAACCGGTAAAACGATTCTTTCGTTACCGCCGTTCCGGCAACACGGTCGCCGATGGTCAGCTTCAGCAGATATTCAACACCGCGCAGGGCATAGGGTGAGTTCCATGATGCAGCTGCCTGCCATGCCTCATTATCACTGCTTATTTCTACAGTAAGATTTTCAACCGGGGGAATAAAACCACCAAGAGGTGTATCCGGCTTCGGTTCAAATACAGCCCCCTTATCTACAATGGCTTCTTTTTCCGGCGCATGCTGAACCGCAGTAACAATAAAGGTTCCGTCACTGTTATCCGCCAGTGACACCGCCCGGAATAACCGGCGGCGCAGTGACGGCAGGGAGAGCGTCCAGACAGAATGTTGTGGTATACCTTCCGGCATCACATCGAGGGTAATCTGATTCGTAGCCGGATAGCCGGTCACTTTGATGGTTTTCGGCAGGCCGGAACCATCGGTGACAATAACATGCGCATCACCTTTGGCCGGTTTTTCTATATTGCGGTCAAGCAGCAGCGTTTTCTTTTCCGGGTCAGCAGACAGAATGCGGCCGCCGATCTGCATATCCACCCAGTCGTTATCCGCTATCTCGAAAATATCACCGGGCGTATGGCGTAATCCTTCCGCACCAATTCTGAATTCAACCGTCTGCGTTTCGAGTTTTTCTGTCGTCAGAATCCACAATCCGTGCCGGTGAGCCTGCCCGCGACTGGTGCAGCCGAAAGCATCCACACGCAGTACATTCCGGCCGTTCTGTGCCACAGAGACATCATCAGACACCTGCTCCACACTGGTTTTCCAGCCGTTATCAGGATCAATGAAGCGAACCTCGACCACGTTATGTCGCGCCTTTGACGGACTGAAACTGTATTCAAACACCCCGTCAGCAACGTTAGCGTTAGTGTACGGCCATACAGAATCAGACGGGCGGTCCTGCACAAACGTCAGAACCTGACCGTTCCACACCGGCATAATCCGCATTGAGGAACACAGCTCACTGATCACATCATAGGCTTTACGCAGATCGGTAATATAAGCATTACAGCGGACACGCGGCTCTTTACCGCCGAAACCGTCATCCACCTCCTGATCGCAGTACTGCCCGATCATATACAGCGCGAATTTATCCACTTCGGCTATTTTCAGGCGCTGCCCCATGCCATAGCGCGGATGTGTCAGCAGATCCCACAGCACCCACGCAGGGTTATCCGACCATGCAGGTTTAAAGGTGCCATCCCATATACCGGAATACACCCGTGTATCCGGGTTGTAGTTGGCCGGTACCCGGATAATACGGCCCTTAATAAGATAGTTACGGCGCGGGAATTTATTACCGAACTGCTCACTTTCAAATGTCAGTCCGGCGACCGCGGAGCCGGGGTAAGTCTGGTTAATATCAATAAGCTCTGAATAACTCGACCAGACCGTATTGTTCTGAATTTTATCCGTCGTGCTGTCCGGCGTTAACCGGCGCATCCGGACACTGAACGGGGACGGCGGTAAGTTATCCAGAATGACCGCCATCAGGTAAGGGGAGTTGCTGCGCTTGCCGGTAATGGTGACCACTTTTTCCGTTGACCAGACACTGCCGCGTTGGATCTGAATTTCCAGTTGCACCGATGTCGGCACCCTGTCGCCGTTGTCTTTGGATTCCACCAGGGACTGTGTCCCGAACGTCAGCCGCAGGCGGTCAATATACGGTGAGGTGATTGTCCTGGTGACCGGCACGTTATATTTTACCTCGATACCAACCGGTACCTCATTGGCCGATGAAGTGAAGCCATATAATCCGGGCTGCTCCAGTGTCCCGGCTCGCCACTGTGCTGTCATACCATTTACCGTGCTGTTTCCGGATCCGTCAATGACAGGCGTATCATCCAGATACACGCAGGACAAATCATTCACCACATTGTTAATTTCTTCCGGCCCCTCAATCGGACCCTCACTTATCAGGTCAATCAGGGATATTTTCTGCCGTGAACTTAAATCATTCGGTGCCTCATACGGTGTACGCTGCCCGCCGCCGCCCTTTCCCATCTGTTACCTCACTTACCCGCCGTGTTTACCGGCATCAATATTGGTGCCGTCGCTGTCATCCATAATATCAATGGACTGTGAAATTACCCGCGACCCGCACATAATCCGCCCGTAGGCCACAGGTACGGCCACGCCCTGTGCCACAGTATTTTCGAGGTTACTGAAATAGGTATTACCCTTCTCTTCCTCACCCCGCGACATATCCGGCTGTTTCGCTACCGGTGTCAGCATCTGTGCCACACCGCCCAGCATCATGGCTGCACCGGCCGACATCAGCGCCCCCCCGATAGCCCAGCCGCCGGGGTTCCACCATCCGATTGCCAGCACAGCAGCACCGGCGATAAACTGAAACACCCCACCGTTCTTAGCCCCCCCGATACGCGGGACGATGTGAACGACCGCATTCCGGGGAAGCGGCTCATTAAAGCGCCGGTGAATTTCATCCGGGGAAACATCACTGCCGGCGATCCGTATCTGGTACCAGCCGTCACGGATACGCTGCCGTAACTGCGGGAGCTGGAGCAGAAGTCCATGAATACCTTCAGCAGCCGTTCTGACACTCAGATCAAAGCGGCGTCCAAATCGTTGCAAATCCCCGTAAAGCCGGAAGGTTGCCAGTGGCGGTAACGCCAGATCGAGTGAGTCATTCGTTGCCATCGTGGGTTATATGCCTCGCGCTTACTGAGTTGATTGGGTATGTGGTGGAGAATGGTCTGTGCGCCGAGATAAACGGCGGCGTGATTCGCCCGGGAACTGGCGTAACAGAACAGGATCACATCCCCCGGCTGAATATCTTTTTTCACCCGGACAAAACCGTTGCTCTCCATATTGTCCAGGTAGAGTTCTTCACCGTGCCGCCACCAGTCATCATGCCGTTCAAAATCCGGCAGGTTGATGCCTGTCAGGTGATACGCATCCCGGAACAGGCTGTAGCAGTCGGTCACGCCGTGCACAAACTGGCGGCCCAGCAGAAGCGGCACCGGTTCATAGCGGTGGATTTTTTCGTCACAGATCAGCAGCCACGGCAGTCCGCTGTTTATCTGCATGGTCCTGTCTGCACTGCTCAGATACGGCTGGCCGCCGGGGTGACTGTGAACCACGGCCACAACCTCGCCCTGCTCACCGGCACGGATAAAGTCGTCAAACCCGACAGTAAAATGGTGTTCAGGATCCGGAGACTGATTCCGGCACGGCAGATACCGCTCGCCCTGCTCATTACAGATAATCAGGCCGCACGATTCCCGGGGCGCATCCGCCTGAGCGTGCGCCAGAATGGCGTGTTTAATCATGGAAACCCTCTGAAGTGCTATTTGCTGAGACGGGAAGTGGAGACAAATGCCCCGATGCGTGACTGGTTATTGCGGAGTTTGCAGTCCGGCAGTCGTTTACCGCATTTGTCCTTTGCCGGGTCACTGGTTGGTTTACCCCATTCATCAGCGACCGGCGGCCCCGCGTAACCACATTCTGCAGACCGGTACCCCCACGGACACACGTCCGACAAAATAACCCGGCACGGCAGCATTGCGCCGTCTGTCTCACTGGGTGCGGCCAGCATGAAGGAAGCTGTTTTATTATTCAGACTGGTGACCTGTTCAATAACCCAGCGGCTGATAATTTCCTGTGACGGATCAGCATCCGGATTTCCGCCCTCAAAGTTATCTGCATCGAGGAACCGGGATTTAACCACCCGGCGGATCACATAACCGCCACCGGCCCCATCCAGCTGACTGACAATACCGGTGATCAGGCCGAACAGGTTGGACAGTGTAATCGTCGGTCGTCCTGACGGCCCTTTTCCGCTGCAGGTGAACCCCTCACCACTGACAGGATAGGGATCATAAACCTGTTTTTGCCAGATAAGCGGCTTTCGCTGACCATTCATGCCGTTATAAAACCGGTACCGGATACCGCCGATATGAGTAAGGTCGATTTCAAACAGTTCAATTTCGGGGTCGGAAGCCAGCTCAGTAACCGCAATCCGCATTTCCGGAGAGATGTTTTGCATCGGCAGCCTCTGTCATCGTTTGTGAGTAATTGCGTTATTACCGCCACCAATCAGGCTGAGTGTCATCTGACTGAAATCACCTATCAATCTTTCTGCACGTTTCAGAAGTACCAGATCAGTCTGTCTTTTTTTCAGTCTCCGCCCGGCATCCGACGAGTCTTCATCGGAGGCTTTTCTTGCAACCGCAAGCATGTGCTGCAGCTGCTGAATAGTGAACCCGAAGCCGGATTCCGCCTCCAGTTCAGTCATATGGTCAAACACCAGAGCCTGTAATTCATAGCTGTAACTCATTGCCATCAGGCAGGCTTCACGCTTAAAGAATCGGTAGCACGGATAGGAACGGCCTTTCGAGTCGGTGTAATCTCCCAAAAATTTAGGAGATTGATTTTCGCCCAACACTTTGGGTACCTTGACCATGAAATGGTCATGCCTTAATTTTCTGTATTCCCGACATGGAAACTTCAGTCCCTCCGCCTCGGCTTTTGCCTTACGGTCAGCATTGATGTAATCAACCATTTCCAGACTGGTCATTGTTGGCTGTCCTTCTGCGGACAATACGTTATTAGTGACTACAAATTTAGCCATGATGCTTTCCTTATTTAGGTAATGAACCTTTGCCACATAGGAGATCAGCCCATCGAAGCAGCATCAGCTATAACTGATCCCCTCAAAGGCTCATTCCTAAATATCGGTTCGATGTTTAAAAGCGCGTGTGCATGTGGTGCACAGGTGGGTACTAAAAGAGGAGATTTCTCCTCTTTAAAAACAATGTAATTAACTGATTTTCCCGATAACGAAAATTTGCGTTATCGGTTTATCGGATGGCGATGTCCGGATTTCAGGTATAAAAAAACCCGCCGGAGCGGGTTTAATTAGTAATTATTGATTTTATCGTAGAATGACTCTATCAGTTTATCACAGAAATTATCGACGAAATCTATCTCCTTAGGAAGACCGATTAAATTGTCGTCTATATAAAAATCATACTCTTTATTATCAAAATCAACTTCAACAATGCGAACCCTTGCTTCGATTATTATAGGGTCAGGATCAAACTTAAATGAAAGTTTATATATAACATCGATATCCCCCATCCTTTCGCCATTTTTAGGATGCTCTTTACCAAGATACATTTTAATCGTGCCGCCATACTCAGCTGTTTGTAATTTACTTTCTGTAATAGCGCCAATTCTGTTAGTAAATGAAATTAGTACCTCAGTTCTTTTTTTGTTCAAAAGTACCCTTTTTCCAATCGCTAATTCCAGTGTTTCATAGTTCATATTTACACCTCTTATCCACCTGATAGTATTAATTATATTAGTGTAATTGTCGTATAAGAGGTAGTGACCTAACCCACGTTAAATGATTAACATTGTTTTCATCTATAACGATGTGATCTGATTCACGGCGGAGAAAACCAACTGCATTCCGAAGTGTTCTCGGGTATTCCAGTAACATGCTGGTTACAGTCGCTGCTTTTGGATCTCCGCATCCACGGAGTATTGGCTCTATCACCGCAAGGGCATCCAACATATGTTTAGCCGCAACCCACACCCATATCAGATCATTAAGTTCTTTTTCTGCCAGCTTCCGTCTGAATGTGGCTACCGGTTGTTCCTTGCCGACAAATTCACCTTCAATGGCTTCTTTATATGAATAAGCAACTGCATCAGAAAGGCGGTCTGGATCGATGTCTTCAATGCGCCTGACACCAAATTGTTTATGTATCAGACTATATGCGCGTTGGTAACTGATACCATGGTTATCGGCCAGCATGTTTACGGCAGAGCGCAGCAAGGCTAGTTTTTCGGTATGTTCAGAAGTAGATAAACTAAGATCACTGACATCTGATTTACCATAAACACCCGTTTTCCTAATTGACGGCAGAACCTCAGCAGTAACCCATTTACGAAAGCGGTGAGGTGTTGAACCTTTTTTTACAGCATCGCGGCAACGAAGGACCAACGTATACATGCCTGACTCAGAAATAATGCCAATTTCTTTTACTCTGTTATCGAACATCGATCGCTGATTAAGCCCTATGTTAAACATAGACCTTTCATCTTCATCCAGCCTCTCCGTAGCTTGAGTAGCATTTTTAATACCAAGAACCGCACAAACATCCTGGGCGATGAACCAAGGTTCGCCATTAAAGTTAATGGCCCTGATACTATAAGATTCAAATGAAAATGGAATTATTGAATGGTTAGTCATGGTGACCTCGTTGATTTTTTCGAATTACCACTATCGGAGTGGTGCCGGGAGGTTCGAAACGGCTCAACGAGACCGCGGACTAATTCCCCTTTCGGGTGTTGTATTCGTCGCCCTCCCGACTTAGTCGGAGATGTGATCGCTATCAAGCCATCACTAAATAATAGGCACAAAAAATCCAACACTGACGGGGTTGGTTCTTACCGCGTTGAGATGAGGTTTCGACGCCTCTATTAACCAAAGATATAGAATTATAGCAACGGAGTCAATGCGTAAGATACTTAGATGGTTATGTACAACCAGCATTACCGGCTGAACATAACCAAAGTTATGAGAGGCGCTCCTAAAATGGCCCTTTACGGTATTGTGGCGAAACTATTTCCCCTTTAGTTCAGCCATATTTTTATTATATTTTTTCTGAAAATAATTAAATGCTTCATCTGTCTCCTTGCACTCCTTTGTTTTGGTGTTATTCCGATAACAATCTGAATAACTTAGCCCAATAATACCTGAAATAGCTGTGATATTATCGAGCTGCCAACGACAGAAGCTGGGGTCTGAATGTTCAGCACAAACATCATTAATCATTGAAATGACAGAATCTTTATCTGATTGATTTGCCTGTGCCATAAATGGTAATAGCAGCGCCATCAACAATAATTTTCTCACAATAACCTCGTTTACATTCACCCCAAAACCTCCTCAAATTCAGCCGTAACCTCCGTTCTGAGTGCGCCGACTGAAAATGACCACTTCCGGCATAATACCGTGATCATGTGTGTTTGATGAGGGGGTTTCCAGAAAAATGCGGTCACGCCCGCATGTTTTTCCAGAAAAGCCCTGATAATCACTGCGTCTGCATTTTTGGGTGATAATGTAATGCTGTACTTTTCAAGATTAGTATTAAAACCATCCGGTCGCCGCTGCTCATAGCCATCACCGAAACGAACAGAGCGGACACGGGGTTCGCTCTCAATGTTCATGCCGGGTTTTACTTTCCAAGTGAATGTTTCCATTGTTACCCCATTGAGCCGCCGGGACGACGCTCGGATGCAATAATCTGCTTGGTTTTTTGCTCAACCAACTTCAGTATTTGCTGCGTTGCCTGCGGTCCCACCTGCCCATTACTTCCGTCATTATTGATAGTAAAATAATTATTCTGAATAAGAGGTTCCCCACCTCCACCAGCCAGTTTAGCCACCACGCCTAATTTTCCGTCAACACCGCGCCGTAACGGGAAGATTCCTTCTGGTCCGGCTTCCCCCATAACACCAGCGCCATGCGCAAAAGCAAACATCGTTGGCGTATGAACCACTTGTCCGCTGTATGCGCTCAGTGACGGAGAGTTATAAACTCCGCCGTTTGCGTTCGCCGTGAAGTTAAATCCCATTGCATCCATCCCCATGACAATCGACTTTTTAACAAAAATTTCTGTCAGCATTTTCAGTATCGATGTAGTGAACTCACGGAAATTAGCCTTACCGGTTGTCAGAACGGATGTCAGCTCAGTTGAGAATCCGTTCAGTGCCGCCATAGTGGCATTCTGGATCTGCGCATTTGAATCCAGTGCGGCATCACGGTAATCCCCCCAGGCGGTTTGTGCTCCGGCCAGCCAGTTAGCACGCTTTTCCTCTTCCGCTGCATACGTTGCTGCCTGAGCCGCCAGCATTTCATTCAGCCGCGGATTGTCCTGATGAGCGGAGAGGATTTGCGACCTCTCCAGAGCCTGCTGCGCTTCGCGCGAAGATTTGCCGATAGTATCGCGGATTGCATTTTGCTTTTCAGTCTGCTGCTTAACGTATTTATCAGCCTGATCCTGAAGTTTATTCAGGCGTTCCTGAGCAACAACTTCATCACCCAATAGTGCCAGTTTCTCATGCTGAGCCAGTACTGCCGCTTTATTTGCCAGCAACGCCTGCTCCTGTTTGGTTAACTGGCGCTTACCTCTGGCCTCTTCGGTAATACCGATCTGCGCTTCCATTTCCCACAGCTTTTTACGCTCGGCGCTGATCACATCAGTGACTGATTTGTGCTCTTTCAGGACGCGGAGCTTTGACTCCAGGGCTACCTGTTCCTTAATCGCTTGTTCTTCGGCTTTGGTCCCATCATCAACCTGGTAAGCCTTGGTACGCCCACTGCCCGGCATTTTTCGGTCGCGATGCTTATAATTAATCATCGCCTTGGCGTCTTCGTATTCCTTTGGAGACAGTGCATATTTATCTTTTTCAAGTTTGGCTAACTCTGCTTCCCTTTTAGTTTCCCATGTCGCATATTTTGTATAATATTCCTGCTTAATCCGCAGCTTATTAATTTCTATCTGCTCGTTATTTAATTCAGCCTGTCTAAGCTTTCCCGGTTTATCCCGATCATATATTTTTTGGTTTAAATCATTCAGTTCATCTTTCAGTTGCTTCATGCGATATTCGGGCGCAACGTTACCCAATACCTTTATTTTTCCTTCAACTTCCCTGACCTGGTCTTCAAGTGTTTGTTTTCTTCCGACCCCCAGCATGGCATCCCAGGCTTCGGACGCCTCCTTTTTCAACGTAACCCACGCGGATTCAAGATAGCCGAGGTTATTGCTGATATCCGTGGCGCCGTCGTTAATGGCCTGAGAGTATGCATCCACCGCCAGGCGGGCGGCGGCGGTTTTATCACCCTGTAATTCCAGAGTGCGGATCTGCTCAAGCTGTGCGGCAGTCAGGTGGTGATTGGCCTTTTCCAGTTCCAGAGACATCTGCAATGGCTCGTCCTGCAGGCGTTTAAACTGGTTTATCGTCGTTTCCACCGACTGGCCGGTGATGTAATTCATCTGTGCAGCCGCTTTCGATACGCGGGTTAATTCGTTATCCCGGAACAGGCCGGTGCCGACTACCTCTGACAATGTTTCTGCCATTTTATGGCGGGTTATGCCGCCGCCGGACAGTGTCCGTGCCATTTCATTAAGCTGAGATGCGGTTTTGTTGGCATAATTACCGGTCAGGATCAGCTGTTTATTGAAGTTGGTGAACTCTGATTCCGCATCGTATGCAGCCTTACCTGCACCCACGATGCCGGATATGATCCCGCCCCACATACCGCCGCGCAGTAACCCTGACATCCCGAACTGACTGGCAAGGCTGTTAAGCCCGTTGCTGAGTAGTTTGCTGTTATTCTTAAACTTCTCCGTTTCTTTGTTGCTGTCACGGAGTTTATTGATATAGATATCCGCTGATGAACTGACACCTAGTTGCGCCGCCTGATAACGCAACATTTCTTTGCGGGACAGGTTCTGTGTGGCTACCTGTTCTTTCAGGCGCTGAATAAACCGGGTTTTCTGCTGTGTCAGGTTTTCATCCGCACGGCGTAACTCTGTTGTGCGCTGCGTGACGGATGAGATCAGGGTCAGATAATCCTGCTGCGAAATGGTACCGGCACGCTGCGCCTGGTTCAGTTTTGTCTGAATAACAGCCAGTTGTTCAAGCCCGCTGCCGGTCTTCTTTACCGCATCAATCTGACGGAAAAAGCTTTCGGTCATGGCATCCTGCTGCCGCGCCAGATCCCGACCGGCCGAATCTTTCTGCCTGCTGTTATTGATCTGTTCATTCATCCGGCGGTGCATGCTGTCAATTTCACGCGCCGCGGCTTTCCATTTCTGAACAAACTTATCAGCACTGAATATCTGTGATTCATCCAGCGTTTTCAGTGTGGCCTGTGTGCTGTTCGCTGCCTGATTAACCGCTGCTGACTGCCCTTCGGCAAATTTACGCATACGCTCAGCTGACGCATCCGCACTGGCCGCAGCCTGCAATAACTGACGTTCGACGCGTCCAACCTGCTCAGTGAATGTGGCGCTGTCCGCGCTGAGATTAATGACCAGATCAGCTATCTGCTGGCTCATAACGTACTCCCCCGGCGATCCCCTCGCCTGCTGTCATTAACAGTGAGTCGTCAGTCTCACCGGTTTCTTCGCTGTGTTTCAGTAACAGAAAATCATTCAGCGACAGGTCTTTGCTGCCGCCCACCAGCGACACCACGGTGTTACTGAGTGCGGCGAACTCCAGATCAATCAGCTGATGGGTGAATGGCGTTACCCCGAAATAGGCGTACCAGTCACCCAGCTCTGTTGCCGTCATATCCGCCAGCATCCTGCGCCAGTCCGCCCGTTTAAATTCATGAGCGAGGCGCAGGATAAACTGACGCTCACGGGCGATTACTTTTCTGCCGGTTCCGGATCAGCGACCGGTTCAGCACTTTCACCGTCTGTGGTTTTGACCTGCATATCACTGAGTTCCAGCACAAGTTTTGCAGCCTGCTCCAGCGCGACCGGCGGCCAGGTGCTGAGAATATCAGCGCGGATCTCATCAACCTGCTTACCCGGTGTATTACCCACATTGAACAGAGAACGGGCTACCAGAAACGCATTTGATTCGATATTCATACGCACATAAACAGCAGTGCGTTTCAGGCTCTGCACATCCTCTGCCGGCGCTTCTTTTTCGGTCTGTGTCACCAGGTGATCGAAATACTCCACGCGTTGCAGGGCTGACAGCTCACTCAGCGTCAGTGATTCACCGTTGTACGTAAATTCCTTCTGTTTCAGAAAGATCATTCGTTATTCTCCTGCTGTATCTTTACTTTTTGGTACTGAACGGGTTTCACCTTCAGCCGGTTTCATTTCTTCCGCCAGTGCCGGGCGGCCGGAGTTGGTGATTTTGATGGTGCGGGTGATCACCTCTTTTGCCGGTACCGATTTCCCCAGGCTGCTGACCCACCCTTTGAACAGATCAACTGCGCCGTTCGGATAGCGGATTTTGTAATAACGGACATCACCGGTATCAAACCAGCTGACCAGGTCTTTCTGTCCCTGCTCGCCGGGTTTCCAGGCCAGCGTGATATTGGCTTCACCGGCTGACTTTTCACCCTGAGCGGTTGCTTTCCAGTCGGCGTCCTCATCATCCAGATAGGTATCGTCGTAACTGTCAGCGCTGATTTCCCCGGGCTGAAGCTCTTTGATTTTTGCCAGGCGAGTCCAGCCTTCGTCTGCCAGCGGATTTTTGGTCGGGTCGTCTTCGCCGGTATAAATCCACAGCGTTGTACCGGCGCCTTTGACGGGAGCCAGCGGGTTAGGAGGTAAAGGCATAATTTTTCCTTACATTGAATACGTCAGGTGATATGTCAGATCGGCTGAGCCCCACAGGCACATTTCATCATCGCGCTGATAGTCGTAGCCTGCCGCTGACATGGTTTCGATAAGTCCGGCCAGTGCCGGTACGGATTGCATGGCGGGATAAATTTTGTCTTCCATCCATTCGTCCAGTTTTGAGTCCGGATTACTCGCTTTCAGGAAAACCTCAATATGCAAAACGGCCTGCCACTGGTCTTCATCCACAACATCATCCGTCGGCGAAGCGTCAGTGAGATACACCGCGACAACCGGGAGTTCAGACTCCTCAAGAAATACCGGGCGACCGTCATATACCTGAGTTTCCCCGAGGTGTGCCCGCAGGGCATCAGCCACCGCCAGCCGGATAGCAGAATGTTTATGCATCAGGGGAGCCTCGCTTTGATATACAGCCGGAGCTGATTTTTCAGTGCCTGCCCGAGTTCTTTCGGCATATCGGATTTCAGAAGTGATTCTGTTTCATCCGTAAATGCCTGTGTCAGCGGGGTTACCAGGGGGATCTTCACCACATCAATCGGATAACGTGAGTTACTGGTGCGCTGCATAACATGCCAGCGACCGTTTGCCAGTTGCTGAATAAACGCATCCTCAAACTTAAACCGCCCGATTTTCAGTACACTGCCGCGCCCGTGTTTATCACGCCGTTTGCGTGACAACTGAACCTTAGCTGTGCCGAGTGCAATGGCCGGGAGATTACCTCTGTTCACAAGTAACCGCGCACGGGGCACAGACTGTTTACTGCTTGCCCTGCGCAGACGGACACGCTGACGGATCAGCTTCTGCTGCAGTTGCGTTTCGCCTGATACCCTTTTGACACTGCGCCCTATCGCACGGACTGCAACCCGGTTTACGGCCTGAGCTGTGGCGACCGGTACCGCCGTGCCGCTGATTGTGTTCAGGTTATTAATCGCCTGCTGAATACCATCCATATTATTCACTCTCGATAAAAATATGGGGCTTGCCGTTATAGCGCAGAGCACGGGTTACGGTGTACTCCGCATTGCTGATAACGACCCTGTCATTCCGGCGGGCGGTGACCCCCGGGGTGAAAATCACGTAACTGACCCCGTCACCGCTGACCGGTCCCATTTCCGGAAGAAAATGAAACTCAACAGCACAGACAGGCTGATCATTCAGGTAAATGACTTCCCCCATTTTTTCCGCTGTCAGTGCATCCATCCGGAACTTCATCTGCTGAAACGGGGTCATAGCGTTATCCCTGTACCGCCGGCGGGAAGACGTTAATCTTCACAGCGGCATCTGCGTCACCGGCAGCCGCATCCTCCCAGGCTACGCCGATCACCACGCCGCCGGTATCCACCAGCTGACCGTCTTTAACGGAAGCCGCCGCCCCCGCTTTAAGCACCAGCCCGTTTTTTTTAGGCAGCCGGAAAACCCCTTCGGCAAATCCGTCACCGGTTGCACCGGCGGCAATGTCTGTAATTGCCACCGCGGCCAGTGAGCCAACCTGTACCAGTGAACCGCTGGTAACGGGTTTGGTTCCGCTGTTAACAATCGCGATGGTCATCCCCTGCTGCTGATAATTCTTAGCCATAATCGTCTCCGCGGCACCCGCAGGTGCCGGATTTCAGGTATAAAAAAAGCCCTCACGGGCGTTCATGATGTGATTCTCAGCCGGATTACTGGCCTTTCACCTGGATCATTCCGCGATAATCCAGCGGTGCCACACCGGCATCAATACGTATTTTCGTAGTTACACCATCTGAGGTGAACCCTTCCTGCTGGTCAATATACGGGGTATCGATACCGTTCAGGTAGGCAACTTCAATGGTGTCACTGCCCTGAGAAGCGGCCATGTACCAGTCTTTTTCACTGTTATCATCCAGACGCGGCTCAGTGATAATTTCCGCAATATTGCGGATCGGGTTGATGATATTGGCATTCACATCCGCCCCTTTCACACTGCCGGAACCGACAACCTGAAGAGCGTGTGTTTCCAGTGCCGCCGGTACCAGCATAAAGGCCGGACGGATATTCAGCGTACGTTCCCCCTCTTTCTGCTGGCGCATCAGGGTGCGGCCTTTGCTGATGGTCTCCACATCCATACCGCCGGACAGCGTATTTTTATGATCTGCACTGAACAGGGCTTTGCCGTCACTCAGTTTCCCGTTCTCTGTCAGCACTGCATACACCAGGTCACCAATGGTGGCTTTGGCTGCCCGGCCGAGTTTGTTCGGGATATCGGTCAGCGCATTCATATCATCGTTGATAATGGCCTGGCGGGTGATACTGAACAGTTCCCCGTACGTTGCCAGCGCAATGGTCTGCCCCTTGTCACCTGTGGTGACGTATTTATATTCTGCCCCTTCGCGCACCTGACGCAGTGACGGAAAACCACCGAGGCCGACACGGTGAGCAGTTTTAAAGTCGCTGAGCTGACCTTTCTTCGTCCACTTATCATAGGTTTCTTCCGCCTCTTCCCAGCCCATCAGCAGGGATTTATAAGCCACATCCATCAGGATATTGCCGAAATCCGAAGTGCTGTGTGTGAATGCCGCAGCGACCATCTGCATCGGGTTCAGGGTGCTGATACCAATACCGCGCTCCGTCAGCGACATACGCGCCAGTTCACGCAGTGTCATACTGTTATACGGGTTATCCGGCTGTGCTTCTTCGTGCCCGGCACGGGTCATGACCGATGCACGGATGCCGTCACCGGTGAAATTACCGTTCCCGGCATAGATATGAACATTATTTTTGTTGCTTGGTGTGGATTCAGCCCCCAGTTTTTCCAGCAGTTTCGCACGGGCGTCTTCCAGTGAGCACTGCGTGTCAGTCACGCAATCCACCATCAGATCATTATGTTTGCCGCCGAACATGGCGAACAAGTCCTTAATGCCGTTCAGACGGGCCTGTTCCTGAGCGCGGATCTGATTCTGTACATCTGCATTATCCGGCTGCGCGACCGGCTGAGGCTGAGTCTCGGTTGCGGCGGGCTGCGTCACCGGTGCCGGATTCGGCACGGAAACCGGTGTGGTCTGAGCGGTATTTTTCGGTGATACCTGGTTTTTAATAGCCTGTGGCATAGCAGTAAAGTCCTCGATACGTTTGGATGTGATACAGGCCATCGCCTGTACCGGGTCAGTAAGCTGATCAGCAAACCCGTGTGACAGACATTCGTCGCCGTTCATCCAGGTTTCCTCTTCTAACATGGCGGCAATCTCTTCCGCCGTTTTGCCGGTTTTGGCGACATACGCCGGGATCAGCACATTTTCCAGCTTATCCAGCAGGTCGGCGTAATCCCGCATTTCATCCGCATCACCCCAGGCAATTCCCCACGGTTTGTGGATCATCATCATGGCGTTTTCCGGCATAATCACAGTGTCACCGACCATGGCAATAACAGAGGCCATTGAGGCCGCCAGCCCGTCGATATAAACGGTGATCTTTGCATCATGGCCTTTCAGCTGGTTATAAATGGCGATCCCGTCAAACACTTCGCCGCCGGGGGAGTGAATATGCAGGTTAATCTGACTGACATCACCCAGCGCCAGCAGCTCTTTTGAAAACTGCTTTGCCGAGATCCCCCAGCCGCCGATCTCGTCATAGATATAAATGTCCGCCGATTGGGTATCCGCCGCAGCTTTCATGCGGAACCAGCTTTTAACCGGTGCGGATGCTTTCGGGTTACTCGTCATCGTCCCGGGATTTGGCATCGTCAGGCGCTCCTTTGTCATTCGCCGGATCGGTGTCAAACACCAGCCCCAGCTTTCTGTTTTCATCAATTTCCGCTTTACGGCGGCGTTTTGTATCAGCAGGGCTGGAGCCTCTGGCCCGAACCCATTCCCCTTCGGTTGCCCCGCCGCCGCGCAGCAGCACCTGCCAGGCTTTGGCCTCTTTCAGCGGGTCAATCCACGGCATCACCGGGCCGCTGTAAACCGCATTCATTAAAGAAGCGGGATCAACATCCGGCGGTACATCAATCACCTCCTCCGCCACGGCCATTGTCAGCCAGTTGCGGTACATCGGGCGGGTCACTGCGGCCACAAACGCATCCTGTAAAATGCCGTAGCCCTCAAAAGACTCCACCAGCTCCTGGCGCTGGGCGCTGTAAGTGCCGTCATAATCACGTGAAATACTGGAATAACTGCCGCGGCTGCCGGCGGCTACTGCACGCAGCTGACCATTACGGAAGGATTGCAGGTTTGGGTTCGGGCGGTCAGATTTGACCATACCGATATCCTCACCGGGTGCCAGTTCATCGAAGATAATGCCCGGCTCGATGTTCAGTTCCCTGTCCTCTGATGCATCATCGCCGTTATAGATATCCCCTTTTTTGATGTACATCCCGAGTGATGCAGCGATACGGGCAGCGGTGAGTTCCGCGTCCTCATAATCTTTCAGGGCACTCAGGCGGATCAGAATACCGGACAACAGACTGTGCCCGCGCAGCTGATGCAGGCGGCGGGTAAACTTCAGGTGCAGCATGTTTTCAGCGTCGATGGTTTTCAGATCCTGCGACCGGTACAGGGCTGACGGCATATTTTTATACACGTTGTAACTGACAGGCCGCCCCCACTCATTGAGTTTCACACCCTGGCAGATATTGCTGCCCGGCACATCCAGATTCAGCGGCACAAAGTCCGGCTCCAGCGCCTCAATCCAGAAATGCACCCCGTTTTCCCGCCTCAGACCTTTGGCCCGTCCGGACACCATCTGACCGAATACCTCGCCGTCACGCAGCCAGGTACGCGCCATCAGCCGTTCAAGTACCGGACGGGTATACTGACCGGTCACATCGGGACTGACAGACCATTCCGACCAGGCCGCACGGATCTGTTTTGCCAGGTCATCAGCCAGTTCACCGCCCCGCAGCAGCGGCTGCGGCTCCACAATAATGCCTTTCGCACCAATCACCCGCTCTTCCAGCTTATCCAGCAGACCGATCACAAGGTCGTGGTTGTCATCCAGAAACCGTGCCTGCTCGCGCAGTGACCGGCCGCCGGATTTCACCAGCTGATTCGCGTTACGGGATTCCCGCCGTGCCCGGTGAGTTCGGGTTGGCATTGCGGCCTCGTAGGCTTTTATCTGGAGGCGGGACCGCATCCGGGACGCCTGCCAGCCCGGCGCAATCAGGCCGATAGCACTGTCGATCAGCTTCATCGCGGAAACCTCGCCAGTTTATAACCCGGCCTGCCGGAGCGAGACGACAATAAACCGCTGCGGCGGCGCTCCCAGTATTCCCGCCCTTTGCGGATTTCGCTCAGGCTTTCCATCGACATGCTCTGACCGTTCATCGTGATGCTTCTGCCCTGCAATACAGCGCGTTCCGCTTCCGCGTACTGCCGGATCATGTCGTCAATCTCTTCTATGGTCATACCCAGCCACCTCCGGATGATGAAACAGGGGCCCACGCCGATGCTTTCCGTTTTTTCGGTTTCTTCGGTTTCGCGGGTCCGGTTGTTGAAATAAGGGTGATATTGTCGGGGGAGTCAGTGTTTTCAGGCGGAATAACAGGAATATCGGGTAACCGTGCCCAGGGCGGCGGTTTATCCCATTTGATTTTCTCGTACCCCTTTATGATCACCAGTGCATGGGCGTACACCATCAGGTCAAAGGCTTCGTTTGCGCCCCGCCCAGGCTTTTCCCATTTACCGCTGGTCAGCCGCTCCTCATAGGTCAGTTCGTCATAGAAAGAGTCATCCAGCCAGTCCGGAAAATGCACATAGTTCGGGCCCGGCATATCACGGCTCAGTGCAGCAGCCACCCGGTCTTTCAGGTTGTCAGTCTGCAGCAGATATAACGGCACATCCCCGGCGGCTTTCGCCTGCCGGTCAGAGCGTCCGGTGTTATCCGGATAGGATTTGGTGATCAGTTTTGCGCCGGTACGGCTGCCCCCCTTGAACAGAAACACTTTGCGGCTGATGCCGTCACGGCGGCACTGCCGCCAGAAAGCATACGCGTTATCAGTAACACCGCTTTCACCGCCGGTATCCACCCCCAGCATCATGACGGGCATTCTGATCGCCGGATGTCCGGACAACGGATATGTTTTATCCAGCACATCTGTTATCAGCAACTTCCAGTCCTCCGGATAGGCACCGGGATGAATACGGACACACTCCCCGTTGCCGTCCGTCCGCAGGGATTGGGTGATATCAAACCTGTCCACAATCCAGCGTTCACCTTTTTCACCGTAGCCGGTGACCTGAACCACAAACCGGCGGTTTTTCCCGGCCTGTACGTCGACGGTTGCCACCAGAAAGCGGACACCTTCCGGCACGCAGCGGATCCCGAGATCCTCAGCCCGCGCCAGCAGTTCTTCTGCCCTGCGCTGATCCTGAGTATGTTTCGGCCGGTACGGCAGCCCCCAGTCCGTATTGATCACCGTTTTCAGGGTTTCTTCGCTCAGGGTGAGCTCATATTCCTGTTCGGCGGTGAGATATTTATAAACGAGCTGGGACAGCGTCTGATAGGCGGCAGCCGGTCCCTCCATCCAGAATGACGCGATACGGGAGCGGCGGGAATGTTGCCGTACCGGTCAATGTCCTGGCCGTCTTTCAGCCAGACACCGCGATTATTCAGCTTCCGCTTTTCGCTGCCGGAAATGTGTCCGGTGCAGTGCGGGCACTCAATATAAGCCGCCTCACTGGCTGTCACCGGATCCGGGTCATCCCGGTAACCGGCCACCGCATCAAACACCGGCTGAAAGTATTCCCCGCAGTGCGGACACGGCCAGTACCAGCGCTGCCTGTCGCCGCGATTGTACAGCGATAAAATACCGGTGGTCGGCGGTGCTTCATGGGGTGATGACGGCGTCCATTTCTGATCGGTGATTTCCCGGCCGGGTGAACTTTCCACCAGCGTCATCCCGGCAGACATAAATGTTGTGGTACGTTTTGACGCAAGGGAGAAAGCATCCCCCTCGCCGTCGATATCTTCCGGAAACCGGTCATAATCCGTCAGTGCCACAAACCGGTAATCCGATGAGGACATGATATTGACGGACGGCCAGCCGATTTTCAGGTAGTTACCGGCGCGGAATGTTTTGTCATGCACGTTATTGTCATTGGTGCCCGGGCTCAGCCGTTTAGCTACTTCCGGACTCGCACGAAATGTCCGGTCGAGGCGCTTTTTGGAATGCTCACGGGCTTTTTCTTCCGTCATCTGAATCAGCAGAAAATCAGCCGGATCACAGACTATCGTGTAGACAATCCAGCCGTCGATAAGCCCCACGGTTTTACCGGTACGCGCCGGACCGACAAAGATCACCGCATCATATTTCCGGGATGTCAGACAGTTCATAGGCTCAATAATGTACGGCGTCAGGGTGTCTTCCCACTGCACCGCACTGCCGCCGCCCATCGGCACCCGCATGTATTTTTTAACGGCCTCCGCCACCGGCATCCGGCGCGGCGGACGCAGCAGCACAGAGACATCCCGGCGCATTTCCGCTGCCGATGCATAACCTGTACTCATCCGTTTTCTTCCTCTGCGTTTTCCACCTCCATCGCCAGCAGATCGCGGAGTTCATCCACCACATCCTGTGCCTGTGTGATTTGCTCAGGCTGCCAGCCGTGGTCACGCTCCAGTCGGTCAGGCCAGGTGTCCAGCACCTGGGCTATCGCTTTGATGATGGTCGCCATCTCACGGTGAGATTCTTCAGCAGGTATCAGCTGGCGCAGAGAGGTTTCAAGTTTGATGCGTTCGTTTTCAGACTGGAACCAGTCTTTACGGTCTTTCGGGAACATTTTGTCCGGATCCTGAATACCGGACGGATCTTTCTCTGTGTCAGCACCGAATATCACCGGACCGACATCGCGGAGGGCATACACCGGATTGCCGCGTACTGTTCCCGCTATCGCCACATTTGCATCGAGCAGCCGCTTTTTAACCGTACCCCGGTTCAGTCCGAACGCTTCAGCAATCTTTGCAACACTCCAGTGATACGCGTCCCCGAGATTGCTGATATTAGACATTGTCACCTCACACTGTCAGGTGGATTCCTTATTTATTGTTGTTAATCAAAAGGATAAACAGCACTCAGGTGACAGACCAAAACCGGTTTTGTCACCTCAGTGTTATTTTTTATCAATAGTATCAATGAATTAACTGACCTGCTGCTGACAGCATGGAAATCCGAAAATGAGCCGTTTCCCGCGATGCCGCCGCCCCGTGGTAAGGGTACCCCTCCGGGAGTACCTTTAAATATTTATAGTGATAACTTACAAAATTAATATTATCATAAACAATTCTTATAATTTATTGAGGTTATACAAGTTATGTCTGTAAAAATTTACGCTATGTATAATAATAAAGGCGGTGTCGGTAAAACAACATTAGGATTTAATATTGCATCTCAATTTGCAGAACAAAACCCAGAAACTCAAGTGCTAGTTATTGATTTGTGTCCTCAAGCAAATATATCTCAATATTTGCTAGGTGGTGGAGATCGAGGATACACTACAAATCAAAGTCTTCAATCTTCAAGTACAAGAAGGAATGTGGTTGGGTTTCTTGATTGGTTGTTAGATGGTAATTCAAATTTTACAAGTATAAGACGACCATTTAAAGTTCAAGTTAACCAATACAATAGCCATATAAGTAAAAATTTATTTCTTATAGCTGGTGATTCATTTTTAGAATCACTTACATTAGCTCTAAACTATGCGGTTATTAGTCCAGCAAATAGATATGCATGGATGGAATATATGACTGCATTCCGTAGACTCTGTAATTTAGAACATACACAATCAGAATATAATGATTTGGTTGTTTTTATCGACTGTAATCCAAGCTTTTCAATATATACTCAAATGGCTTTGCTTTCCTCGGATATGCTAATCGTACCAATGATGGCTGATTATAGCTCTTTAGAAGGCATGAAAGGTATCATGACCCTTTTATATGGGCATTATCCATCTGCAGCCGCTAAAAATTATGCAGAAAAATTTGTTACATTCCATAGTCAAGCAGTACAAAACAATTTAGAGTTCCCTAAATTAGATAGATTTATTTTCAATAACTTCACTACTAATTTAGGTGTTGCCAGCGCTTATGATTCAATAAAAGAATCTTTATGTAGTTTTGCATTCGATCAGTATGTAAAATTTCCAGATTTATTTACAAACCGAAACATTACAATTACTGATAGAAATACATGGCAAAATGAATTTTTATCAGAAGTTAAAGATTTTCATACATCGGGAAAGGTATCAGCAAGCTTGGGCATACCTTTATTCAAGTTAACCAAACAGACTCATTACACAATGCCTAATGGTGAAGAAATCAATGTAGTTCGAGAACGATACCGTGAGGCCAGAACCCATGTTGATCAGCTGGTAAATAAATTTAATTAATTTTATTCTGCCTTACATCACTAATTAATATGAGATGTAAGGCAAAATAACATATATTATTATGTTACTATAAACCTCTAAATTATTACCAATAACGTTATGGGTGATATCCTGTAAATCTAGTTAATTTTATCAGTAGATATATAGCACATAACAAATATATTAACATATAAATCAGATAACAAAATTGCATGTTAAAAACATAAATTAATATACCAAGCGCCCATAAAAATAACTAATAATTACCCTTCTTCATACCCACCATTCTGATTTTCATCAACTGCCCGTTCGCCTTATCCAATGCTGTCAGTAGCGGCTCTATCCATTCAACCGCCTGGCAATATGTCAGTCGGCGGGTGGCAACGGTGCCAGTACCGGCTGGGTCAGTGACGCCGGAATCGGAACGCATTGCTGATTCACGGATGGCGTGGACGTGGCTGAGCAGCCCATCAGAAACAGACTGAGGAATATACAAATTACAGGTTGGCTCTTTCCGGATGATGGTGCGGTATTCAATCTGCTTCTCCTGTGATTTGGCTTCTGCCTGCATATTTCGGCTGGCGTTTGCTGCGGTGGCATGATTAAAAATATCGATACTGGTGTAGGCGTTATCAATCACCTTTTGCTTTTCAGTGATCACATTATCTTTTCGCTGCCCTTCTGATTGTTCAGCGGCTAACAGGCTGAACATCCATAACCCGAAAAATACTACCGCCCACAACCAGCCGTTGAACAATACAGTAATTATCCTTTTCATGGCGCTTCACACTCATAATGGATCACACCGTCCAGCGGGTTCCCCAGCAGCGGCTTACAGTGATTCGGAAGTGAATACAGATAGCAAACCGAAAGCAGAGCAGTAGTCAGCAGGATGATAGCAATGATGATCAGCGTTAAAGGGTTCCGTGACATATCGCCTTCTCCGTTTCGCGCCGGTTAATCAGACCCTGCCATTGCTTACCACCTGCAAATGTCCAGCGTTTCATTTCGTCACAGGCACCCGCGATATCACCGGCATTGAGTTTCCGCAGCATTGTCGAACGCGAGAACGCACCGGTTCCGGTGTTATATGCAAATGAATAGATGGCCGCCCGGGTATTGTCATCAATCGGCACTTTGATCATCGGGTCAACCGCGCGCCGGACTTTCGTCA
>OKSH01000861.1_pt1 | contig 30106 bp, 25 predicted proteins | sample 1601231 | NCBI WGS metagenome assembly OKSH01 (sample SAMEA3541596, study PRJEB24748) | human gut metagenome | biome: human gut; feature: human-associated habitat; material: faeces | place: China | collected 2012
CATTGTTGTACTGCGCTGTTCGTATTTTATGGAAGTGACCTAACTTATGTCACAGTCCCTTCAAAAAAGATCTCTAACACTGTAACACACAGACGTTGGAGATCTTTTTTTAATTATTCAGTAATATCTGCACCGAAGTACTTTTCAGATAGCTTCTTGACCGTTCCATCTTGTTGAAGTTCCTTAAGTGCCTTGTTGTAGGAAGATTGAATAGCAGTATCTTTCTTGTTAAAAAGTGCTGAAATCTTAGCTGGATCTTGTTCACTAGAAACATCAATCATCTTGAGACCCTTAGTACTGTTCTTCTTGCTGTAAGCGTACCAAGCTTCACGGGAGTTAACCGTCCCAGCAGCCCGACCTTGCTTGATCATATCTAAGGAACTAGCAAAATCGCCATTTGGTGTAAGATTACCTTTATATTTTTTAACCACATTCGCATTATTAGTTCCCGTACCAGCAATAATCTTCTTGCCTTTAATATCCTTCAAGCTCTTGATATTACTATCAGTAGGAACAATTAATGCAAACCGTGACTTGATATATGGAGTAGAGAAATTATATTGCTTGGCTCGTTCTGGTGTCTGCGTAATGTTGTTCATTACTACATCAAACTTGCCTGAACCAAGGCCAGCAATTAGAGAATCCCATTTAGTTGGTACAAATTTAGCTTTTAAGCCCATCTTTTTAGCAACTGCCTTACCAAGATCTACTTCAAAGCCAGTCAATTTGTTATTTTTACGATAAGAGTATGGGGAGTAAGTTCCCTCAAGACCAATTGTCAATTCTCCCTTATGAACTAATTCTGAATTAACGGCTGATGAAGCAGCAGAAACGCCTGTAATTCCTGCAGAGGTACCGACTGTTAAGGCTGCAATTGTTAATAGTGCTTTCTTCCAAAATTTCATTATTCTAAACTTCCTTTACTTTAAATTTTCCATTGTCATCGAAGCGATAAAGTTTTTAATTCGTTTGTTTGGATTATCGGGAGCAAAAAACTCGTCTGGTGTACCATCATATAAAATTTCGCCGTTTTCCACAAAAATAATCTTATCTGCAACATGTTTCGCAAAGACCATGTTATGGGTAACAATTACCATTGATTGTTTTTCTTCAGCTAATTGCAATAGGACCTTCAACACACTAAGTTCTAATTCTGGATCAAGGGCAGAAGTCGGTTCATCAAGTAAGATATACTTTGGTGACATTGCCAAAGCCCGGGCAATCGCCACCCGCTGTGCCTGGCCGCCAGATAATTCATTCGGATAGGCTTCTCCGTAATCTGCTAAGCCCACTTTAGCAAGTAAATTATGTGCATTTGCAATTGCTTCCTTTTTCGGCTGTTTCAAAACCTGTGTTGGTCCTTCAATAATGTTACCAAGGACAGTTTTATTAGGGAAAAGATTGTAGTCTTGGAAAACCATCCCTGTTTCTTGACGAATTGCCAACTTATCTTTATTGCTTACTTTTTGACTAAAATCCAAATGATGATCATCAAAATCGTATTGGCCGCTCTCTGGCATTACTAATAAGTTAAGTGAGCGGAGAATTGTTGATTTACCAGATCCAGATGGACCAACCATTACTGTTGTTTTACCTGCAGGAAACTCTAACGTGGTATTTTTCAAAACATTTTTATTACCAAAACTTTTATTGATATTTGTTAATTTCATTTTTCTCACCTATTATTTGCATTTACTTGACGGTCTACTACCCGCTCAAGATACCCTTGGAAATAGGATAAAACTGTCGTAAAGACCGCGTAGACCATTGCTACTAATGTATACATAAGTAATGGTTGATAGTTTTCGGCCGCAATTTGTTGACTGACGGCAAACATTTCCATAATTGTAATCGAAGCAGCTAATGACGTGTCCTTTACCAAACTTATAAAACTGTTTGATAAAGGCGGTAAAGCTACTCTTAAAGCTTGCGGTAAAATAATTCGCCACAAGATTTGCAACCGCGTCATTCCGATAGCTGCGCCTGCTTCCCATTGCCCAGTTGGAACTGAACTGATCGCTGCCCGAATTGTTTCTGAAGCATAAGCACCGGTATTAAGTGAAAATGTAATAATGCCGGCTGTAAATGGTTCTAATTTTATTCCATGCGGCAGGACTCCCTTAATTCTCAGATATGGCAGTCCAAAGAATACAATAAATAATTGAACCAACAACGGTGTTGACCGAAAAAGCCAGACATAAAAACTAGCAATCCATTTAAGAATCATGAATGCACCACGTTGACGAGAAAGACGAATTAAAGCTGTTACTAGTGCAATAATCAGTCCAAAGAAAAATGAAATAATCGCTAACGGAATCGTATATTTAAATCCCGCTGCTAAGAGTTGTGGTAAAGATGTCTTGATAATTTCCCACATAAGTCACAGTTTCCCTTCTTCTATAATTAATCTAATTTTTTAAGTGCTTGTTGCAAGTCAGCAATAATATCTTCAGGGTCCTCGATTCCCACTGAAAGACGAATCAACTCATCTTTAATTCCGTTCTCTAATCTTATTTCCCGGGGAATAGATCCATGGGTCATGACAGCTGGAACTTCAATCAAACTTTCAATCCCCCCTAAGCTTTCGGCAAGATCAATCAATTGTAGACTTTCAACAAACTTCTTCGCATCTAAACCATCCTTAAGTTCAAAGGAGATCATTGCTCCAAAGTTCCGCATTTGCTTAGCCGCAATCTCATGACCAGGAAAATCTTTTAAGCCTGGATAATAAATTTTTCCAATATGGTCATCGTTTTGGAGGAAATTAATAACTTCATTCGCATTTTCTTGGTGAACTCGCATCCGCGCACCGAGAGTTTTCATTCCCCGTTGTAATAGCCAACTATCATCAGGGCCAAGTGTACTACCGATTGAGTTTTGCAGGAATGCTAATTGTTCAGCAATCTCATCATCGTTAGTAACTGCTAATCCGGCAACAACATCACTATGACCGCCTAAATATTTGGTTGCGGAGTGAACAACAATATCTGCTCCAAGGGTTAACGGTTGTTGGTTATAAGGAGTAGCAAAGGTATTATCAACAATTGTCTTTATTCCATGCTTTTTTGCGATATCAGCAATGGCTTTAATATCAGCGATTTGCAAGAGCGGATTAGTTGGCGTTTCAAAATAAACTGCAACGGTATTATCTTGAATTGCATTTTCGACTGCTTCAAGGTCTTGCATGTCAACAACAGTAAATTCAAGGCCAAAGCGTTTTAATACCTTGTTGATTAACCGGAATGTTCCCCCGTATACATCGCTACCAACTACAAAATGATCACCTTGAGAGAATAAAGAAAAAGTAGCATGAATAGCAGCAGATCCAGAAGCAAATGCGAAACCGGCTGTTCCATGTTCAAGTTCTGCAATTAATTTTTCAAGAGATGCACGTGTTGGATTTCCTGTTCGAGAATATTCCCATTTAGGTTCACCGCCAAGAACGTGTTGATGGAATGTTGATGAACGGTAAATCGGTGTTGAGACAGCACCAGTAGTTGGATCTTCACTATTACCCCCATGAATTAATTGTGTGTTGAATTTCATAATATCTATCTCCTTTAGAATGCAAAAACGAATACAAAAAAGGCGCAAACTCAAGAACTTCTCACTTGAATTTGCGCCTTATGCATTTATTCCCGATTACGTTAGCAGTTACTCAACTAAAAGTAAGCACGCCAAACTGTGGGTCGCATAAGACGCGATCCACAACAACAAACAGTAGCGTTAATTAATTGTTTGTTAAACATGACGTGTTCCTCCTAACTTAGTATGTCAAAATCATAACTTATAAAAAATAAGTTGTCAATACAATTTCTAAAATTTATTTAAATTGATCGTCAAGAAACTTCTGCACAATATTATAAATTGTTGGACTCCAGAAATCTCGTTCATGGTTCGCACCCTTAACCCGGTACGCTTCAACAGAATTTCCATTATCCTTCAACCGCATATACATTTTTTCCATTTGTTCATATGGAACAACTTTATCAGCATCGCCATGGAATAATAAGAATGGCGGATAGTTTTGTCCATCTTTGACTTGGTATAAGGGACTCATTTGCTTTTCAATCTCTGGCCACTTTGATACATCAGACCCTAATAAGCAATATTGCAGTAGCTTATTTCCCGGAACGTTAGCATCATACTCAAACGTCTTCTCTACGTCCATCGGGGCAAAACAACTAACCACAGCGTCTACTGCATCCGATTCGTCTTGATAAAGGTCAACCTTGTAGCGCGGATCATCACCCGTTAAGCCAACTAGCATTGCCGCATTGGCCCCAGAGGAAGTTCCCCAAATTGCAACCTGTTGCGGATCAATTGCATATTTTTGCGCATTGGTCCGCAAGAAACGAATGGCAGTCTTAACATCTTGCAAAAAGGCAGGAAATGGGTGGCCATCAATTGAACTACGGTGTTGAACAGTCGCTACAATATAACCGGCCCGAACAAATTGAACCAGTTGTGGAATTTCTTCTCCCATTTTTGGCGTTCGCCACGAGCTTCCTTGAACAAAAACAATCAATGGTCGCGGTTCAGTTTGATATTGTTTCGGGAAACGTTGCGTCCACGGTGCTAAGATCGACATATGTAATGCCTCCCCATCCATTGCACCATAAACAATATTTTCAATCAAGCGTACTTGATCGCTTAATGTTGGGTTATTTGCTAATTCGTGTATTGTCATCAATTTCACCATCCATTGTTATAAAAGTCTTTTTAATGACATTAAGATGATCATCAAAGCGATATAAAATAGGCTTGCCATTTGGAACTTCCACTTTATCAATATCATCATCTGAAATACCATCTAAATATTTAATTAGGGCCCGCAAAGAACTACCATGGGCAACAATTAACTGATTATGTCCGTCAATTAAACGAGGCGCAATATGGTCTTGCCAATATGGGAGAAGTCGTTGGAGCGTCATTTCTAAACTCTCACTAAGCGGAATCTTAACTCCTAAGCGATCATAGCGGCGATCATGCTGACGCTCTTTTAATTGTGGTGGTAAATCTTTAAAACCACGCCGCCATTTATGAAGCTGTTCTGCACCAATCTCTTTCTTCACTTCATCTTTGTTCCGACCACTCAATGCCCCATAATGACGTTCGTTTAGTCGCCACGTTTTATGGACAGGAATATATAACTGATTAATTTCTTCTAGGATAATATTAGTCGTCATGATTGCCCGTTCCATATAAGACGTATATGCATCACTAAATTGGATACCCAGTCTTAGCAATTCCTTGCCGACTAATTCACCCTGTTCAATTCCTTTAGGAGTCAACGGAACATCAGTCCAGCCAGTAAAAATATTATCACGATTAGCTTGACTTTGCCCATGACGTACAATTACTAATTCTGCCATTTTTTCACTCCCCTTTGCCACTATCTTATAATAGCGCATTTTACTAGTGCTTAACAATTAAACTAGCTGCAGAAGGTTATTTTACAGCCAACTTTTCTGCCGTATAATTATTAAGGTAAGTATTTGAGGAAAGGAAAAATTAAACTGGTTTAGTTTAATTCTCAATTTTATGAAATCTAAAATTGCTAATCTAATTAATTGGGGGCTCCCATACTGTGCCATCGCTGCAATGGCCTATTTAATCATGTTCCCCCAACTTGTATCACACGGAGTTATTTTAGGAACGGACTCCATTTTTCACTTTAACCGTTTTTATGATGCCGCTAAGCAAATTCAACAGTTCAATTTTAGTTATTTTCAAAGTAATTATGGTTTTCAACAAAGCGGCCGCATCATCAATGCCGTCTATGGCCCCCTCTTTGCATATTTAAATGGGGCCATTCTTGGAATAGTAGGAACCTGGTATCAATATCAGATTGTTACTACCTTTATCGTCTATCTATTAGGTGGAATCGGTATGTATCGACTTGGCATCCGTGTTCATAGTAAACGGACATTTGCAATTATCTGTGCCCTAATCTATATGAACATTGGGTGGCTTCCACGATGGGAATTAGCACAGAATATGAATGCATGGGGAGCTGCTCTGGCTCCTTATATGGTAATTTGCGGCGTACGCATGATTCAGGATCACCAACGACCAGTTAACTGGCTACAATTGATGACCCTGATGACGATCATCATTCAGATCCACATGCTAAGTTCTTTATTTTTCGTGATTACCCTAACACCATTCTTTATTATTGGGTTAATTATAACGACTAATCGTAAGCAAATGTGGATCGAAACGCTAAAGGCAGTCGGCGGAACGGTTATTTTAACAGCCAATGTCTGGGGAGCCTTATTAATGCTTAACCTCCATAATAATATTGCCAATCCTGCCGATTTCAGTCTCGCAGATAATGTGCTATTACCTTCAATGTTTAGCAGTACACGCGATTATCTAATCTACGCAATGTGGATTCTCTTTATCCTTCAACTCATTTACGTATTATTCACCTTTAAAAAATCACTTACTAATACAGTCCTGACGTTACTTGGTTCTTTGGTTCTCCTGCTTAGTTCTTCCATTACTCCTTGGTCCTTTTTCCAAGATGTGGTCCCCGCACTTGGACACACTTTGCAGTTCCCTAACCGATTGACAATAATTGCCTTTCCCCTCTTACTCGCAGGAGTTGGGATCAGCGCTACAACCCTTGATAAAAAAGCGCAAGAGATTGACTTACGAAATCAATTAATCACCGGCATCCTCTTGCTAATGGTTTTTCTAGTCTTTACTCCTACAACAATTGATGTTTATAAACGCGCAGCACGCTATGACTCAGAAATTGTTCTTAATAGTTTTAGCGCGATTACCCGCGTAAGTGAAAATAAGGCCGCACTACGACATTCCGTCCATGATCTTTATCCTGGTCAATTGTTAACGATGGTTGAGAAGAGAAGTCCTGACTATTTACCAATTCCTAAGAAATACATGAATCAAAAATATGTTCGTTCTTACGCTTACGAAGGGCAAATCATTAATGAAGCCCATAAATATACTCATACTGTCTTACCGCATGGAGGATTGCAATTATCATGGGAAGCAGGAAAAGCGGAAAAAGTTCGGTTACCAATTATTACGTATCACGAATCACAATTAACGGTTAATGGTCATCTACTTCGCCACTATCAGCGATCCTCGGTTGGTGCTCCATATATTCAGCAACGTAAAGGGAAAAATACTGTTACCCTCTACTTTAAGCAAGCAAAATGGTTCACTGCTTTATTAGTGATCTCGTTAGTTGGTCTTAGCATTCTTGCAATTTATGGTCTTTATTATTTCTGTACTCATATTAAGAAATACTTCCAAGAGATTGCAGCTGGACAAATTAGTTAAAACAACAAAGCCTCTATCGCTCGGTAAAACCGAACGTTAGAGGCTTTGTTTTAATTTTTTACGAACATAGCGGCATAGAATATAATCCAACCTCTTATTTTGCATTCAATACAAACGAAAACTTAACATCACGGTCGGCAGGAATATGATACTGTTCTTCAACATCTGCACCCCAGCTATCAATTCCCCCAACACCTCGAACGGCCCCCGCAACAACGAGAACAGTTCGTCGTGCGAGTGGGAGTTCTTCAATGTGTGTTGCATTTTCTAATTCCTCCGCTGTATATGGTAAACAACTGAAGGCAAATGGTTGCTCGTCTTGCTTAATAGTTAAGTTAAACGGTTTCCGAGAATGATCGGCATTATTTTGGGTGGAATCGCGGGTAATTGTTAATGCATGAGTATCCATGTGCATTCCATTTTCCTGTGGGACTAGATACTTAGTAACTGGTAAGCCGTCAACATGGAAGGTACCCTCAGTCGCTCCTGCCATCCGGTCGGGGTAAGTTTCACCAGACAATCCTTGATAGTCAAAGCCAGTGGCAACGGTTGGCATGATAAAGCGCATTCCTACTACTGGTAGACCTGGTAAGTCTTCATGACCGTAATAGTGCATTGTCACTTTAATCTCACCTTGTCCGTTAACCTCATAAGTTACAGTGACTTGCGTAGCCGGAACTGTTAGCGTCTCAAAAGTATACTTAATCTTGACATTCTCAGCAGATACCGGATCACTAAATTCATTGGTTATCGGCGCAATAGGTAATTCGGCAAAGTGTTGATTATCAACTGTCAGGTCAATACCAACACACTTATGAAAAGTGTCCGCTGCTAACCACTGAGCAGACCGAATATTAAAGCCGTTTCCTCGGTCATTGTCAGTGGTTGCCCGCCAAAACGTCGGCATTGGTTCACGATATAGCCATTCTTTACCGTTTAGCTTAAGCGATTCTAGTCCACCACGCTCATAGCTAAAAATATAATGAAAGCCGTCACCACTAAGTCCTAATGTCGCATCACCATATATCACGCGTAATTTATTTGTGTAAGCCATAGTAGTATCTTACCTCCTGCATTGCTGGCTTCGGTGTCCGATCAGCAAACATCAAGCCATCTCCCGAGAATTCGTAATCTGAGTGACGATCATCGAAATCACCACCATAGCGCATCACTTCTTGCCCACTTACCGGATCCTTAACAAGGAGGGCTTGGTCAATAAAGTCCCAAATGAAGCCGCCAAAGTATTGTGGGTATTTATCAAGTAAGGAAATGTACGAACCCATTCCACCATCAGAATTCCCCATATCATGCATGTACTCACATTCCATAAATGGCTTGTCTGGATTGTTCTTCAAGTACTCCTCAACTTCTTTAGGTGGTAAGTACATCCAGCTTTCAACGTCTGAGATCCGATCACGGTATTCGGGAGTATGACAAACACCCTCATAGTGAACAAGCCGACTGTCATCATGCTTCTTATAGAATTCATTCATTTTGACAATATTATCGCCAGCATATGATTCATTACCTAAAGACCAGAATAAAATCGACGGGTGGTTCTTAAATGTTTCATAATTAGTCCGTGCTCGATCTACTACTACGTCACGCCATTGAGGAACTGAACCGGGGACGTTATATGATGGTTCAATTGCTCCCATCTTCTGCCAGGTAGCATGGGATTCCAGATTATTTTCGGCCATCATGTAAATTCCGTTATCATCACAAAGGTAATACCACGGAATTTGGTCTGGATAGTGACACGTCCGGACGGCATTAATATTATTTTCCTTAAAGGTGTGAATATCACTCGTCATATCATCCATCGTGATCGCACGGCCACGTTTAGCATCCCATTCGTGACGGTTAACGCCATTGATAATTAGCCGTTGACCATTCAATAGGACAACATGATCTTTATTAATTTCAATTCGGCGAAAACCAAAGCGGTATGGAACGAGTTCGATCAAATTACCTTCGTCATCACGAATTTCAATCAACAATTGATAGAGGTAAGGATCATGGTTATCCCATAAGTGAACATTTTCTAAAAATTGATCCCGAACTTTTACCGTGGAGTCAACAGGGTGTGTTTCATTGACGAGCGTATTACCATCATTGTCGATAACCCGCACATTAACGTTCCCGGTCTTTTCACCGTGAAGTTGAAGGTCAACATTAAAAATACCGTCCTGATAATTATCAGTAACAATTGGCCGAATATTAAGGTCTTCAACATGAACAAGTGGTTGGGCTAATAGGTTTACACTCCGGAAAATTCCAGAAAAACGGAACATATCTTGATCCTCAATCCACGAGGCGGTACTATGCTTGAAAACTTCCACAGCCAAAACATTACCTTCATCTTGAATGTAAGGAGTCAGGTCAAATTCAGAGGGGGTAAAACTGTCTTCAGCGTAACCAATAAAGTGACCATTAAGCCAAACATACATGGCACGCTCGACACCGTCAAACCGGATGCGAACCTGCTTTCCCCGTAAGGAAGGATCAAGGTCAAAATGTTTTAAGTATTCGCCAACAGTATTATCATCCCCATCACTAAATGATCCTTCTTGCACATCATCAGGACTAAGGGCATATGCAGGACGACGGTAAATCTTACCTTCCCACGGAATCAAAGTGTTAATGTAATTATTTTGGGCGTAATTATTTAGTTCAATCTCACTAGGGACTTCGATTGTTCCAAAGCTGCTGCTATCGTAATCTGTCTTATAAAAATCTTCTTCACGTTTACGCGGGTTTTCAGCAAAGTTAAATTGCCATTGACCATCCAAGTTTTGCGCAAAACGACTATTATTATGCCGCCATTCATCATAGTTACCGTAATAATAATGGTCACTATGAGCTGGTAATTGATTAACGCGGAATGTTTCCGGTTCATCAAGCCATTTGATATCTGCATCCATTGATAAATCCCTCCTCGTTACTATCTACAACATCTAAAGTATAGCGCTTTCATGATTGGGTTAGCAAGAGGAGAGGTAAAATTTACGTAAATTTTATTAAACAGAAATTTTAAAACAAAAAACACTGAGCAAATATTACTCAGTGCCTTTTAAGTAGTGCGGCCGAGAGGACTTGAACCTCCACGGTCATAATCGACCATAAGATCCTTAATCTTACGCGTCTGCCAGTTCCGCCACGGCCGCATATCAACCAACGAATATTATTATAGCAAGATACCTATTCGTTGGCAACAACTTTTTTCAATTTTTTAAAATAAATTTGTGACCACATCGTCGGCAAATATATCTTTGGATGTTGAAACGCCGTTGTTGCGCGATTTCAACACCACAACCAGTACATATATAATGCCATTTTTTCTTGGAATTTACCTTTCTTTTACTAGTTGGTGGCGCATATCTTGATCCTCCCACCTGTGTCAATAGAGCTTTAAATTCCCTACTGCGATGGTGATAATCCATCCCCAGCAGATGTAAATGATAATGGCACAATTCATGAAGGACCACTTGGCGCAGATTATGAAGATCAAACTCAGTATACATTAACGGGTTGATATCAATATGATGGTCACTTAAATGATAGCGTCCACCAGTTGTTTTTAACCGCTTATTAAAAAATACCTTGTGCGTAAATTCCCGCCCAAAGTATTCTTTCGACCATTGTTCGGTCAATTGTTGTAATTCATCATTAGTCATTTGTGACCGTCTCCGGTTCAAGCATCGTTAATTGAATCCGCTGACGCTTCAAGTCGACATCATCAATCCACACGTCAACAATATCACCAACGGCTACCATTGCTCGCGGATCACGAATGAACTGCTTACTCATCTTTGAAACGTGAACTAACCCATCATGTTTGACACCAATATCAACAAAGGCTCCAAAGTCGACAACGTTCCGGACAGTTCCTTGAAGTTTCATCCCCGGCTTAAGGTCTTCAATCGTCATTACATCATGGCGTAATAATGGAGCAGGCATTGAATCACGCAGGTCACGGCCTGGCTTTTGCAAGGAAGAAATAATATCAGTAACGGTTTCAGTCCCGACTTGATCATCCGTAAACTGCTTAACATCAATTTTCTTTAACTTATCATCAGCACTTGGCGTTCCCAACTCATCGACATTAATTCCTGCCGCTTGAATAATCTTTTCCGCCACCTGATAACTTTCTGGGTGAACATCAGTGTTATCTAATGGATTTTCGCCACCAATAATCCGTAAGAAACCAACAGATTGTTGATAAGCTTTAGGTCCTAACCGTGGCACTTTCTTTAACTGTGTCCGGTTTGTGTAGCGGCCATTTTCATCTCGATAGGTAACGATATTTTTAGCAATCGTTTTATTAAGACCGGAAATCCGCGTCAACAATTGGTAACTAGCTGTATTGAGGTTAACTCCAACCCGGTTTACCGCCCGTTCAACAATTGTTTCCAGTTCTCCACTCAATTCTTTCTTCGGCAAATCATGCTGGTATTGCCCAACACCAACCGCTTGAGGATCAATCTTGACTAATTCGGCAAGTGGATCTTGCAAACGACGACCGATACTAATTGCACTTCGCTGTTCAACATGCAAGTCAGGAAATTCATCACGTGCTTCCTTGCTTGCAGAGTAAACAGAGGCACCGGCTTCATTTACGATGACATAATAGATTGGCCGTTTAATCTTTTTAAGAGCTTCCGCCACAAATTGTTCTGATTCCCGGCTAGCTGTCCCGTTACCAATCGCAATCATTTCAACGTGGTACTTTTCTAGTAAGTCAATAAACTCACTTTCTGCTGTCGCGCGTTGTTTTTCTGGTGCTGGTTTGTGTGGATAAATAACTGCCTTAGTTAAAAATTTCCCATTTTCATCAAGAACTGCCAACTTACAACCAGTTCGATAAGCAGGGTCAAATCCTAACACAACTTTTCCCTTAATTGGTGCTTGCATCAATAAATGATAGAGATTTTCACCAAAGACCTTAATCGCTTGTTCATCAGCGCCCTCTGTTAATTGTCGCCGCAGTTCCCGTTCAATTGCAGGACCCAAGAAACGCTTGTAAGCATCCTTGTAAGCTTCCTCAATAAAGGCAGTCGCATCATTTTTCTTGCTAGTTTTAATCAAACGGAAACGAAGGTAATTCATCACCGGTTCTTCATCTAAAGTGATTTTGGCGTTAATAATCCCTTCTTTTTCTCCGCGGTTAAAAGCCAAGATTTGATAAGAATTTAATTTTTGAACTGGACTAGTGAACTCATAGTACTGCTTGTAAGTCCCCAGTTCATCCTTTTCTTCGCCATCACGTTTTACGCTTGTCTCTAATTGACCGTGTTGAGCAGTATAATTTCGCAACCAGCTTCGTACCGTGGCCATTTCACTAATTGCTTCAGCCAAAATTTCATGGGCGCCTGTTAATGCACTTTCAGCATCAGGAACATCCTCATTAATAAATTCTTGTGCTTTAGTTGTTAAATCATCATCGGGATAAGAGAGCAGCCAATTTGCTAACGGTGCTAAGCCATGTTCACGAGCTTGTTGGGCCTTTGTCTGCCGCTTTTGCTTATATGGCAAGTAAAGGTCTTCTACTTCTTGCAATTCGGTCGCACTGTTAATTTGCTTTTCGAGCGCCGGGGTTAACTTCCCAAGCTCTTTAATTTTATTGATAACTGTTGCTTGACGTTCCCGCAATGTCGTTACCCGGTGATATTCATCCCGGATCGCTTGCAATTGAACTTCATCAAGCGTACCCGTCATTTCCTTACGATAACGGGCAATAAAAGGAATTGTATTTCCCTCATCCATTAATCCGAGGGCCGCTTTAATTTGTTGAGGGCGAATATCCGGTAATTGTTTACTAACAAGTTGAAGTGTTTCCTCTTCCATCATCATTCTCCTTAAAACTAGTAAAGAGACTGAGTTGATTCCCAGCCTCCCATTTTATTATCAATTTACTTCCACCAAGTATCATATGGAGCAATCGGCAAGTGACGCTTATGTTGAGTTCGCCGATACCAGCCTTCAATTTTTTCAGCAGCTGCTGGCGAAACTTCACGACCTTCTAAGTAGTCATCAATTTCATCATAGCGAACACCAAGCGCTTCTTCATCGGGACGCATTGGTTTGTCTTCTTCCAAGTCTGCGGTTGGTGTTTTATCATAAAGCTTTGCTGGTGCTCCTAAGTATTGTAATAAGGCCTTTCCCTGTCGCTTATCCAATCCAGAAAGTGGCGTGATATCGGCACCGCCATCCCCAAACTTAGTGTAAAAACCAGTTACTGCTTCAGCGGCGTGGTCTGTTCCCACTACAGCTCCTTTGTTTTCTCCACCAATAGCATATTGGACAATCATTCGTTCTCGGGCTTTAATGTTTCCCTTATTAAAATCGCTAATTGGCGTACCGGCTTCGTTTAAGGATGCTACCATCGCATCAGTAGCCGCCTTAATATTAACCCGCATTATTTTATCAGGTTTAATAAAGTCATTAATTGCAAACATTGCATCTGACTCATCAGCTTGCTCACCATATGGCAACCGGACTGCGATAAATTGGTATTCATTGTCGCCAGTCTCTTCCCGCAGCTTTTCGACTGCCAATTGTGAAAGCCGCCCCGCCAAACTTGAATCTTGACCGCCAGAAATTCCTAATACCAGGTCCTTCATCTTAGTGGTTTGGAGAAAATCACAGATGAACTGAACACGTTTAGTTACTTCTGCTTGGGGATCAATTTGCGAGTTAACGCCTAATGCATTAATTATTTCTTCTTGATACTTTCGCACTACAGATTACCTCTACTTATTCAATGATTTAACATATTCATGAACTTGGTGAATTAATTTAAGTTTATTATCATAGCATTTCTGTGATAAATCGACTGGGTATACTTCTGGGTTTAAATCGCGTTTATATTCATCCCATAAAGCATTTAAGCTATCGAAACGGTGTTGACGACTCTCCTCTAAGGTCGGTTCATCATAAACATACTTACCATCTTGCCAGATTGGCTTTAGCATTGGCCGGGCAGTAAAATCTTCCACGTCTTTTTGCTGGAGTGGGAAGTTAGGATTGAACATATTGAGTGACTTTTCATTACGAGGATCCTCATCAACTAATGTAATATAATCCCCTTCACTCTTGCCGTCTGCACGATCGTTAATCCGCCATACTTGTTTTTTGCCGGGAGTTGACATTTTACCAACATTATTAGAAATCTTAATCGTATCAACAAGTTGACCGTTTTCATCTTCAATAGCAACTAATTTGTATACGGCCCCTAAAGTTGGTTGGTCATAGGCAGTAATCAGCTTAGTCCCGATTCCCCATGTATCAATCTTCGCCCCTTGCATTTGCAAGTTTTGAATTGTCTTTTCATCTAAGCCATTAGACGCGATGATTTTTGCGTCTGGGAAACCAGCATCATCCAACATTTTGCGTACTTTTTTAGATAGGTAGGCCATATCGCCACTGTCAATGCGGACACCGATAAAGTTAATTTTATCGCCAAATTCCTTAGCAACCTTAATTGCGTTAGGAACCCCACTCTTTAAGGTATCAAAAGTATCCACAAGAAAGACACAATCATGATGAGTTTCTGCATATACTTTAAATGCGTCATAATCATTCATGTATACCTGCACAAGAGCATGGGCATGGGTTCCTGAAATCGGGATACCAAATAATTTACCTGCACGGACATTACTTGTAGCATCGAAGCCACCAATATATGCTGCTCGCGTTCCCCACAAAGCCGCATCAAGTTCCTGTGCCCGGCGTGAACCAAATTCCATTACAGTTTGGTTACCGACAATCGACTTAATCCGTGAAGCCTTTGTCGCAATCATAATCTGATAATTAAGAATATTTAAAATTGCTGTTTCAATCAATTGACCTTCAATAATCGGCGCATCAACCTGAATAATAGGCTCATGGTTAAATACCAGATCTCCTTCTTCAAAGCTGTTGATTGAACCCGTAAATTTAAAGTTACGTAAATATTCTAGAAAGTCATCATCAAATTGATTCGTAGACTTTAAGTATTCAATGTCGCTATCAGTAAAATGTAATTGCTTTACATAGCGAATAATGTGATCTAACCCGGCAAAAACAGCGTACCCATTATTAAATGGCATTTTACGGAAGAAGGCCTCAAAAACAGCACGGCGGTTACCCATTCCTTTTTTCCAGTAGGTCTGCATCATACTCAATTCATATGCATCAGTATGAAGGGTAAGGCTATCATCCGGATAATCAAATTTCATTAGTATAATTCCTCTCAAAAGTAATATCGTTAATCAGTATTGTAACATGGATTCGTCTTGATTACTTTTCAAAGACAAATTCAAACCGCGATCCAACATATTGAGTGTGGACATATTCAAAAGGACGGCCATCTTGCAAGTAAGATAGTTGGGTCATTCGCAAGAGAGCATCCCCACGCTTAATTTGCAAGTAGTTAGCAATCTTTTCTGTCGCCTTCGTTGCTGAAATATGCTGGGTTGCATGACCAGGATAAAGGTTCGCCTTTTTTTCTAGCGTCCGATAAAAAGACGTGGTAATTTCTTCTTTGCTAAATTTTTGAACGAGGTTAGCAGGAACAGTTGCAATTTCATAACAAATTGGCACATCATTTCCATAACGAACCCGTTCCATTCGTAAAACCTGTTCATCTGGAGCTAACTTTAGCTTTTCAACCTCTGTTTGCGAAGGGATCGTCAAGTGGTAAGAAATTGTCTTACTAGCAGCTTTCTTCCCTGTCGCGTGCATTAATTCAGTAAAGCTCGTTATTCCTGACATCTTTTCTTGGACTTTGCGATTAGCGACAAAAGTTCCAGAGCCAACTCTTCGTTCAAGAATTCCTTCATCAACTAATGCTTGAATTGCTTGCCGCAAAGTCATTCGACTGACGCCAAAATCATTAGCTAGTTCGCGTTCAGCGGGAATTTTATCGCCAACTTTCCACTCACCATCTTCAATGTTTTGTCTTAACTGATTGTGAATTTGAATATAAACAGGTGAACTCATTTTCTTTCCTCCTTACGCCATTGTTTGCTAAACATTGCGCATGTGTATATTTTACACCATTCCCAAAAATCTAGACCAATTTCTTAAAATATCGGCAAAAAATTAATAAAAATTAGAGACCGTTGGAATTATTACCTTTCCCCGGTCTCTAATATTAATCTTTATTATTTTTGTCGTAGTTTCAATGCGCGTTCAAGGGACCGATCAACAATTGATTGTGAATCGGCAACAGGGTACTTAGTTTCAGGATCCATCTCTTCTGCAAAAGATAATTCAGTACAACCCAAAACTACTACATCTGCTCCTTGTTCTTCAATCATTTTCCGTACTAGCTCATGATACTTCTTGCCATCGGAATGACCAGCCTCTTTGATATCATGGTAAATCAGGTCTTCTGTCATATCGGCAATCTCAGGAGTTGGCTTGATAAGTTCGTACCCAGCCTTCTCAATATAAGGATCATATAGGTTAGCTGCCAAAGTCCCCTTAGTGGCTAATAGGCCAACCCGCTTTGCATCCGGCTTAATCTTCTTGATCTCGTTAACCGTTTCTTGCAGCATATTGAGAATTGGAATCTCCGTTGCTGCCTGTAACTTATCAAAAGAGTAATGGGCTGTATTACAAATTAAAACAAAGAATGCAGGATTCAAAAGACTTTGCTGTTTAATATCTTCAATCAGGGCTTCATTAGGATCTGGTTGACTATGGTCGAGAATCCATGTAGTACGATCAGGAACAGTTGCATGGTTAACAACTAAGTAGTTTAAGTAATCTTGATCACGATGAATTGGCGTTCTTTTATCTAACAGACGTACATAACTCTCTGTTGCCAGCGTCCCCATTCCACCTAAAATTGTAAAAAATTGTTGCATTATAATTTTGCACGCCCTTTCTAAGCGATAAATTATGATAGTAGCGCCACAAAAATCGGCCCTAGTAATGTAATTCCAATATTACCAACTACAAACGCCGGAGTAAAGGCAGCCGCATAATATGCGCCACCTTCCGGACCTGCTTTTTGCGAAATCTCATTCATTGCCGCTGCGATCGTTCCCGAACCTGTCATTGCTCCAATTAAAGCAAGAGGTTCCATTTTCAATACATAGCGTCCAAAGAACAGCGTTAGCAAATGCGGCATTATTGAAATCATCGCCCCAATAAATAAGACCCCAATACCTAACGACTTAATTGCACTTGTAAATGCTTGAGCTGATTGTAAACCAACTGTCCCCACAAAAAGCGTTAGTCCAAAACTCTGAAGAAAGCTGGTTACCGTTACAGGGATGGATTTACGGTCACGGTGACGTTCAATCCACGAACTCAGGATTAGTCCCATGATCAAAGCCGCCGTTCCATTCCCCAGTTGCAACGGAATACTATTTAATTTTAGCCCGATAATTCCTAAAAGGGAAGCACAACCGATTCCTAAAGAGAATAAAGAATAATTCATCGCTGTATCTGCAGCTTTCCAGCGTCCCATCTTTTTTAAGATTGCTTTGGTTCGTGATGTATTCCCAGTCAATGAAATCACATCCCCTGGTCGCAACTGGTTAATCAATTGTTGGTTTCCACTGATTGGATCTTGAATGTTCACAAAAACCCCGTGTTGACGCAGAAGGGCTAATTCACCCGGTTTAAAGTTTTTTCCCAGAACAAAAGCTCGTTCACGCGGCGCATTGGTTGGCGTCAATACTTCTGTTAAACCTGGCACTCGCATTAACCGATCAAAATGAACGGCGTAACCAATAACAGTTAGCAAGTCGCCAACCTGCAATTGATATTCAAGATGGTCAGTCATTTTGCCATCATGAAAAGCAGCTAACCCAATAATCCGGTAATTAGACCGCCGATTAAATTCCTCAAGCGTTTTGCCGATAAGCGGTGAATCATCTGCAATGCGATATGTTCGTCGCCACGTTGGGTTCGGGTTTTTAGCATGAAAGTGATAATGTTCAGCCATTTTAGGACCCTGTTCAGCAATTGAAATTCCCAAAATTTTAGGTGCTAGGTCACGTAAAAAGATAATTACCCCTAACGTCCCAAAAACGTATGTTAAAGCATAGGCAACTGGGAGCTGCGCCTCATAAGTTGCCCTAACGCTTTGACTGACTGGTAATGACCCAATCGTTTGCAACGAACTGGCAACGGTAGCCGACTGGGTGAGGGCCCCGGAAATAACTCCGGCAGCGATCCCCGGTCCAATCTTAAAGGCGGAAAAAAGACTCCACCCAACTAAGAACGCAACAACCATCCAGAAAATACTAGCGATTAAAATTCGACTCCCAAATAGTTTCAAACTAACTAATAACTGAGGTCCGATCCGATAACCAACAGAGAACATGAAGGCGCCAAAGAAAATCGTTCCCAACATTTCATCCCGGGGAAAACTCCCAATTTGCCCCGCGATTAAGGTCACAATTAACGTTCCCACCGTTGCTCCAATATTAAATTTACCCGCAATTTTATAATTTCCAATCAAGAAGCCAATTGCAAGACAAATAAACAGCGTAAAAACCTGATTGCTCACCATAAAGTGAACGATAGAATGTATCATTTTAACTTATAGTCACTTTCTTTAAAAACCTGTAATAACTTGTATTAATCAAGCCACATTATTACATTCTTGTCAGGCTAATTCAACCACTTATTGAGAAATACTTTCCTTCTTTTGCTGCATGCGATAGTTAGTAACCATTGTTAATAAAGTAATGATTGCTAAAACGCCCAATAAGATAAAATCAAATCGTCCTCCAGCATACGTACGTCCCATCAGTGAACCGCTGTTGCCCATTTGGAATAAAGCAATTGTGGAGGCAAGAAGACTAGTTCCCAGTGAGCCGGCAAATTGTTGGACCATATTAAAAATTGAGTTTACATCAGGAGCGTTTTGCGGTTGAACCAACATTGAAGCATTGGAAATTGTATTAGAAAAAGCAAAGTTAAACCCAATTCGCAAAATAACAAAGAAGATCGTTATTAGTAATGGCGTTAAATGACGTTGGAAAATACTGAAGCAACTTGTCCCAATAACCAAAAGAGTTCCCCCGGAAATAACTGGCGTAGCAAAACCATAACGATCAGCCAAAGTTCCAGCAAATGGCGAGATAAAAGCACCGATTAATGACCCGGGAAATAAAATAAGACCCGCGACAATTGCCGAAGAGTGCAAAACATATTGAACGTAAATCGGAATAACAAGCGAAATTCCAATGTTAATAAACTGTAAATTAAAATAAGTGACAGTTGATAGCCGCAATGGGACAACCTTAAACACCTTTAAGTCAAACAATTCTGATTTACCGTGATTATTGATATAGATAAAGGCGCTAAAGAAAATAATTGCTACCAATAATAAAAGCCAAAACTGCTTGCCAAATCCTTGTTTCCCAATTGAAGAAACTGCACTAATGATACTAATAAGAGCAATTGCCAGTGTAATCAAGCTTCCATAACTAAATGCTTTATCATTTCCAAGCGGTTTATTACGAATAAAAAGTTGACCACATACAAGACTAATCAAAACAATTGGTAGTAAAATCCAAAAGATCATCCGCCATGATAGCATTTCTGAAACGACCCCACCATATGTTGGTCCCAACGCTGGTGCAAACGAAATAACCATTGCAGCCATTCCGGTCATCATGCCAATTCTTTCACGCGGAATCTCCGTAAAAATTAAATGGAACATGATTGGCGTTGCTAACCCAGTAGCAATTGCTTGAATCAATCTCCCCGTTAACAAAATAGGAAAATTACCAGTCAAAGCACACATCAAGTCACCAATAATGAAAAATGATACTGCAAATAAGTGCAACCAACGCGCTTGATACTGGCGTAATAGATAGGCAGTAGTCCCCATTGTAATTGTTACCATCAATAAATAACCAGTTGTAATCCACTGAATAACATCGAGCGATACGTTAAACTGAGCAGATAGTTCTGGATATGTAACGTTCATCGATGTTTCATTCAAAATTCCGATAAACGTTAGTAATGCAAGGGAACCAATTGCGAGATAAATACGTGAATAGTTTTTTTCTGCCATTGCTTTCCGCTTCCTCCTTTAAATCAAAATAAAAAGAGCCACGGTGATAAAAACTCCACCACAGCTCTGTAATAACGATTTAATTCTACCAAGGAAGCAGAACGAAAGTCAACGTTATTATTTTTCTGCTAATTTCTTTAACCAGTCTTTCGTTTCTTCGTCTAGTTCAAGGGCAATTTCAAACTTAAATGGCGCTAGTAACAACCGTACTTTATCCCATTCAATCGTTTGATCATGATAGATCGTTGTTAGCATCATTGTCACCATCTGATCTTTTTTATGTGGGTCAACTCCCGGCTGATTAATAAACGTAATTGCAGTAATCTTTCTGGCCAATAATTTTACAATTAACGTCTCCATTTCCTGGGTTGTGACTGGGTGCTTAATTCGTAGACGTTTTTCTAACGGGACTGCAGGAAGTTCTTTTTGTAAAAACTTTTGAAGCAAATCCCACTCTCCCAGAATTTCTGGATAGAATTGCCAAGGTACCCGGGAATTAAGACTCACTAGTAAATTTGGAATGATCGCCTGTAAATCCCCATCATTTTCTTGTAAAGAATCACAAATTTCAATCAAGAACCGTTGAACAGTTTCTCGAGTCCCAGATTGAACCCTCTTCTTAGCTGTTAAAGCAAAGCGAACCACTAGGAAATCTGTTAACTGTTCATCATCAATGGTCGCACCAGTCGCATTGCGTTTCACCTTAAAATCATTTATTTGTTTAGTTCGCATGCTTTTTGCAAAATGACCTTGTTTAGGCATTGGCTGTCATTCCTTTTTTCATATAACTCAATAAAATCTTGAACTAGAAAAGGCTAAGAAAAACAGATGTTTTTCTTAGCCTTTCAATAACAGTTGGGCTAGCTGGATTCGAACCAGCGCATGACGGTACCAAAAACCGTTGCCTTACCGCTTGGCTATAGCCCAATAATAAAGATGGAGGAGGGTGGATTCGAACCGCCGAACCCGAAGGAACGGTTTTACAGACCGTCGCGTTTAACCAGACTTCGCTACTCCTCCAAGAAGTTGCTTGATTAAATATTTCGTATCAATCAACGTTTATTATAATACCTAATTTCCAACCTCATTGCAAGTGTTTTTTCTTATTTTTTTGAAAAAACTAGATTTTTTTAGTATAAAGGCGGTCAATCCATTGATCTAATAGGCTTTTTCCTTCCCATTCTCCACTATTTTTGCGTCTTACGCCAACTGCTTGATTGCGGTATTCAATATTTCCAACGGTAATTAATGGCTGAGCATAATGAAGGTGCCCATAGAAAACTGCTTTTACTTCCGGGAATCTAGCCAGTAACGCTCCTAAGTGTCTACTGCCCAACATCGCTGTCGTCATCTCCCACATCCGCTGCCGGCGTGCTGACTTGATAATTGGATGCGGGAGAGCTTCTCTAATCGGTGCGAAGTGGGTCATAAAGATAACCTGTTTTTGTTGATTGCGAGCCTGTTGTAGGGCTTCTTCAACTTGGTCTAAAACAATCGCCATTCGTTCTGGATCATTCATTGGCTGCATAATTGGACGATCCACCCAATATGCCCGCTTCCATTTTGCGACCTCTTTTACATTACTTTCATACGTTGAAAACGAATAATCATACCAACCATTGTTACCGATAATCCGCCAGTTTGTTTGGGGAATATCGATAAATCGGTTATGAAAATATAGATCATCGTCTAAATTTTCTAATTGCTCATAAGTGACCCCTTTTAACATATCATGATTACTGGCAAGATAATGGACCTTTGTGGTAGGTAATTGTGATTGTAGTTCCGCAAAATATACGCTGGTTTGCTCAAAATCATTAAAGGTATCCCCCGCAAAAAAGTAATGATCAATTTCTTGACGGGTTAAATAATACGCATGTTAAGTAATAATTTCTGCAACCTTAGCATGATTTAAATCTAAATGAAGGTCACTGCTTACTGCGATTTTCATAACTCACCTCATAAAAAAAGAGACCAAGAATTATTCTTGATCTCTTAATATAATTTTTACTCTACACCATCCATCAAGCCATGAATCTTCTTAACGAATAGGCAAAGGATCAATCCGAAGACGATACTTACTGCCCCGATAATTAAGAAGTATGGAACTTCTGTAGCTGATGAGTAGTACTTAACAACTTGGGCGTTAACCGCTTGTCCAGCAGCATCAGCCAAGAACCACATACTCATCATTTGAGACTTAAATGCTTTTGGTGCAAGTTTAGTAGTTACTGAAAGACCAATTGGTGAAATCAACATTTCAGCGATTTCAACGATGAACCATGAACCAACTAACCAGAATGGGCTAACCCGTCCGGCAGTTGTACCGTGAATCATTGCTGGAAGTGCCATCCAAACATATGAAAGACCTGCAATTACTAACCCAGCAGCAAACTTACCAGGAGCACTTGGTTGTTTTTTCCAGTGATCCCAAAGTGCAACAAAGAACGGTGTTAGGATCATAATGAATAATGGGTTCAATGTCTGGAAGTTAGCAGCAGCAAAATGCCAGCCACCAATGTGTAAAACAGTTCGTTGTTCAGCAAAGAGGGCTAAAACAACTGAACCTGATTCTTCAATTGCCCAGAAGATAGCAGCAGCAATGAAAAGTGGAATGTAAGCAACAACCCGTGACTTTTCATCTTTTGTAACCTTCTTGGAATTCAACATCATTACAAAGTAGTAGATTGGTAAAGCAATAGCAATAACTGTAATGATTGTAATGATATTATTGATGTTTAATTGACCCATTGCAGCAAGCAATCCAAGAATGATCACTAATGCAATAACACCAACAATTGACCAAATAATTACTGGACGTAAACTTTCCTTATCGATCGGATCATCAGGATATAAGCTATCTTTTGAAAGATACTTCCGGCCATCAACTACATATTGTACTAACCCAAAGAACATTCCGATAGCAGCTAGTGAGAAACCAGCGTGGAAGTTCATTTCACCATGGAAAAGGTTTAGGCCAAAACCATTAGCAGCCCAAGGGACAGCCCAAGGAGCAACAGCGGCCCCTAAGTTAATCCCGAAGACAAACATACTAAAACCAGAGTCTCGACGACGATCTTCAGGACTGTATAAGCCCCCAACCATTTCTGAAACATTTGGCTTCAATAACCCGGTACCAATAACAATCAAAGCGATTGATACATAAAGTGCTGACACACCAAATGGTAATGACAGAGCGATATGTCCAAACATAATAAGGACACCACCGATGAAAACCGTTCGACGCGATCCCCATACACGGTCAGATAACCATCCCCCGACAACACTGGCCAGGTAAACTAATGAACCATAAATTGACATAATTGATGCTGCGGTAGCTTGGTCCATGCCCAAACCACCCTTGGTAACAGCGTAGTACATATAGAATAGAAGGATAGCCCGCATTCCGTAGTAACTAAACCGTTCCCACATTTCAGTGAAGAACAATGTCGACAATCCACGCGGTTGTCCAAAGAAGGAGGTATCCAAATTCTTTTGTTTACTCATACAATTCCTCCAAATAATTTCACTTTTCAATTAGCACAATGTTAATTGAATACGTATTCTAAACATTAAAAAACTTTAACAATAAAATTCAGAATAGTACTATTATAAACGTGTTTCAAAACATCGTCAATTGAAAAATAAGTTTTTGATGAGAACGCAACCGCATGTATGAGCTATAATTGTTTATTTTATTAAGTTTATCGCTAAGATTATTAATTAGATGACGTATCACCATCAATAACCGGACGTGGGTAAACTTTTCCATTTCGAACAATGGCATATTCAGTTCCATTATCATCAACAAAGGCCCAACCCTCATCTGGCTCAGATAGGTCAGTCGTAGCCTTCAAATTATCAATCTTGCTGGTGTCTTTGTGGTGGTCACTCGCCCACTTTTTAAGTGTTGCGCGGGCATGAGTCGATGATTCCTTAGAATGAGTATCCTTAGTTGTAGAGCTGTTGGTTTTCGCATGTTGTTCTTTTAAGAAATTATCAACGTCAAAGTCACCATGAACACGTTTAAATGACTGATTAGGCCATTCATCGTTACCGACAAGACTCAAATTGTCTTCATTCAGCCGCGCATCAATCGGCGTATCATAATTACTATCGTTTAAGTTAATGATGTAATTATTTTTTTCCTTTTTCCAGGTCAATTGATCATGAATATCAGCCTGCGTCGGATTTGCCATTACATATGTCCCAGTTCCATCTGAATTAAGGGTAATAGCAGCTCCATCGGCATCATCACGATACGAACCCACAATATGTGACTCCTCTTTTTTTGCTGATGAGACTTGGGCACTACTGCTCCTGCTACTGTTAGAACTCGTACTGGAACTACTACAGCCACTTGTACATAGCCCAATTGCAATTATGCTCGTTGCAACAAGGATCGCTTTACTAAATCGCATTATAAATACCTCCATTCTCCTAAACTACATATGAAACTAGTTACAGTTTCAGTATATTCTCATGTTAAAACTTCTACAATTTTTTTGATATAAAAACTAATAATCTATCGTTGAAAACTGGAGATATGCAATTTAGACTATTAAAAAGATATTTAGAAGGGATAAAAAAAGATGCTAGCCAAACAGCTAGCATCTTTATCGACTCCGGCAGTCAGACTCGAACTGACGACAACCTGATTAACAGTCAGGTGCTCTACCAACTGAGCTATGCCGGAATAACTCAACGGATATAATTATATATTATCTCGTTATACCCGTCAAGTTAATTTAAAATTTGTCTAGAAATATTTTCAGGTATGAGTTTGTTAAGGTTGGTGATTCAAACGATGTTAGTTCGACTACTCAGTGAACTTCTTAAGTAAGCCTCCATAATAAGTTTTTGTACTTACTTTATATCTTATGATTGGTTAGAAACCTTTTATAAGGCGTAATACTTCCTAGAGCTACAAAATATTTTACTTCAAATCTCTTACGTATAATATGGCTCCATATAAAATAGGAAGAAACTAGACTATGCTTTATCAGACACAATTAAGTACTGATGGAGGAATTTATTACTACAAATGATAATTATAAATTCTGTAGCAAAAAATTTAAACGTAATCCTCATAATAAACATATCGATGACGAATTATTCTCAATAGTTATTTTATCTTAGTTTAATCCATTACCATATCTCCTCAAGTTTTCGCGCGTTCCGCGCAGGAAAGCCTCTGAAATAATATTTAGGAGGCTTTTTATTATGTATACGATTTATGAGCAATAACCTTTTAGTTTAATGACGATTCAAACTGTAATTAAATTCAATATCTTACATTAACGGAGGAATAAGTAATGAGCGAATTAGATCAAGTAATAGAAAAACATGTTAATACTGTTGTTAATGAAATAAAGGGCGCCTGTGGTTATCAACTTAATGATGCACAAATAGATGAATTACGTCTTACAGGAAGGGTCGGAATAAGTCTAACTGAATTAGCACCATATTTCGACGCTTTGAATAAATTTATAAAATCACATCATATTAACTGGGTACTTAGTCTTAATACTATTAGTAGCGACTTTGAAATCGAGCTTAAAGGCTGCCACCTGCTATTTTAAAAAATTAAAAAGCCCATTAACTGGGCTTTTTTTCTGCTAATGATGTTTACGTTTCACAATTATTTTTGGTAAACACATATTATTCTCTATTTTGAGCTGACCTTACTTGTCGATATTGCTTAAAGTCTACATTGGTCTATTTATTATCCAACATTCGGTAATACTATTTTTTGATCATCATGTATTCTTAGTGCAAAAAGCTCATTTAACAAATTAATTGACTTATTAACCATCTCAGTATCATCAAAAATGTCATAATCAGGAATTGGATTACCTCCTTTTCCTGTTAAATGAACTTTATTACGATACCTTCTTTCATCGTCTAAAGCATTAATAAAATCTTCACTTAATTTTTCCTCATTTTTAAGCTTTAAGATTCTTTCTTTTGACGTTTTAGCTTTATAGTATCCCTCAAACATTATACTGATTAAAGCCTCTTGGATTTCAAAGGAAGTGATTAAAATTTCCTTATTCAACATTCTTTCCATTGGATATGATAAATATAATTCATTTTTAGCATTAATATAAAACTCCAAAAGTTGAATAGTATACGCTATGTTTGAGATGGTTGCCTGTATCTTTTTTTCAATTTTTTCAGAATCCCCATAATACATATATTCTGTTATATTTTGTCGCAATATATTGATTGGCATACCATATGCTGCATAGTGACTTGGCGACTTTCCCGGCTCATTCGCTACTTCTGCTGCATGCGCTTTTAATAGACTATAAAAATATGAATCATTATCAACCTCTACTGACAATGCTATCAACTCCCTCTATATATTTAAAATATTCAAACTAAAACTTTCGCTTCCGTGAAACTAAATTCATACCAAACATAGCAGTGAAAGCACCTAGTGCGATAATTGCAAACGAGTTCTTTTCGTTACCAGTTTGCGGTAAGAATTTAACTGACTCTGGCTTTTCTCCATTGATATCACTAGTCACTCTAGGCAACACAATTGTTGTCTTACCAGAATTATCTAAAGCAACAGTATCGGTGTTACCAGCAACGACTTGCTTGTTTTGAGCAGTTTGGTGATCAGCAGGCTTTGGCAATACTCGGTCCTTTAAGGCAGCTAATTCGCTGTTAAACTTAGTGGCAAGAGCATTGTATTGAGCTTCGTCATCACTAACGAGCTTAGCTTGCTGAGCATCTAATTGGTTCTTAAGTTGGGTATAATTATCATTAAGAACCTTAACTGATGCGTCGTGATCTGCTTGCGCCTTAGCAATCTTAGCTTGAGCATCCTTATCTAAGTTAGCCTTGTAAGCAGCTAAAGTATCTTCGGCGTCTTGGTGAATCTTTTGCAAACGAGTTTCATGAGCTTGCTTTAATTGATCGAGCTTGTGTTGGCCATCTTGCTTAACTTGAGCAAGCCTTTGATCAAGTTGAGCCTTTAGTTGATCAGTGTTTTCAGGTTGAGCCTTAATAGCGTTGATCTTAGTTTGAAGATCACTGTTTAATTGGTTAACTTTAGCTTGGTAAGCATCGTTTTCAGCCTTAATCTTAGCATCATGATCAGCCTTTAATTTAGTGGCTTGATTACTGTACTTAGTGTTAATAGCCGCTAATTGTTGTTGATAATTGTTTTCTGCATCAGTAATGCTCTTTTGTAGATTTGCTAACTTAGTCTTAGCATCATTTAAGGTTTGACTAGCCGTGTTGGCGGTCTTAGTTAATTGATCAACTTGACTTTGGTTTTCGTTAACCTTAGCTTGTAATTCGATAATTTGCTTTTGTAAATCTTGATCAGGAATAGCGATTTCATCACGATATCCTGCTTGGTTAACCTTAGAATTTGGATCAGCAGCGTCAACGACGTAGCCTTCCTTAACTAAGCGTTGAACGTTTTTGGAAGAGGCGTCAGAGATTGAGTTAAAGTGGAAACCACCAACGTTTGTTTGACCCCCTGCTTTCATGCCTTTACCGTATTCGAAACTTACACCAAGGTTGTCACCAGCAAGGGGTAAATCAGAGTTAGCGGCACGAACACCAAGGATGTCGGTAGCGTGGCCGTAGCCTTGATCGGCATCTTTGAATAGTAAGGATAAGATTGAACTATAAATGCCTTGATATAAATCATTTAGTGTTAGGTTATTATAGTTGTGGACGAATCCTGTGTCACCATTGTTTGGAGTCCATTTGACTTGGCCAAATGCTACGTCACCCGTCCAGGATTCGCCAACAAGGTCAATGTTCCATTTGTTAGCGACGTGATCTAAAGCATCGTTATCGTGCGCGTGCTCCCAAGTGTTCCAATTATCCTTACGATATTCATTAGCAACGTCTTGTGCGACATCAATGGATGCGTTGGTGATTTTGTATGGAGTAACGCCAATAGCTTCACGAATTGGGTTTAATAATGAAACGGCAAATCGAGTAGCTTTGATGATGTCATCTCGTGAAAGGGTGCCGTTAGCATTTAAGGTTACTGGTACTTTTGCTGCGGCCAGATCAGTATGATATACGTTGTTCTTTAACGCTTCTTTATCTAGTGTTTCAAGCTTCTTAAACAAATCTGGATAAGTACTTTCTGTTACTAACCAGTCATTCTTTTCTTTAGTGTTAACATATTCTTTCCACGCGTCAATGTAACCAGCGGGTAAATTAATAGTATTAACCACATGGTCTTTTTGAGCGTCTTGCGCTTGGGTTAAAGCACTTTGATTAGCGCTTAGGGTATTTTTAGCATTAGTCAATGCGTTTTGTGCGTCATTGGCTTTTCCTTGAGCGTTGTTAACAGCATTTTGCGCGTCATCAAGTTGCTTTTGATTATCTGCTTGATTTGGTTGCTTAAGATTGTTCTTAGCAGCTTGTTCTTGTTGAGCGTTTTGCTTAAGATCGTTAGTTAATTGATCGTTTAACTTATTTGCAGTAGCGTCATGATCAGACTTAGCTTGATCTAAGGCTTGTTGTGTATCCTTAGTAGCTGAGTCAATTTGACTTTGCTTTTGCTCAGGGGTAACGATGTGCTTAGTGGCATCGGCTAATTCTTGATCGTTAGCTTGTTGTTGGTCAGCAACAGCTTGATCGTTTGCCTTAGTTTGATCGGCGACTTGGGATTGATAAGCATTGTTTTCGGCAACAGCTTGGGATTGTTCGGATTGGCGAACTGTATTAGTTTTAGCCGCTAATTGATCATTAGCAGTCTGTTGGACAACTTGTTTTTGGTTTTGAAGTTGCTGATCTAAAATCTTAATTTTTTCAGCATTATTTTCTTGTAATTTAGTTAACTTATCAGCATTTTGTTTAGCCGCTTCATTTTCAGAGTTACTTTGCTGTTGCTTTAAAGCAGATAGTTGCTGGTTGTTGTTATCTTGCTTTTTGGCAATTTGTTTCTCCGGTGTATTTTGGCTTTGCGTTTTTGATGCCATGTCATCAGCATGAACCGTAACATTAGTAAATACACTAATAGTTACAACTGATGTAGCAAGTAAAGTTGACTTAAGGATGGTATTTTTTCTATTCATAATATCCCCCAAAATTATATTTGTTATGTGCGCATTAAATTTCTAATAATTAAACCTAAATCGATATGACCTTTATTCTCTATTTTTATGTATTTAACATCTCCCTAAATAAATACATAGTTATTACTAATCTCTTTGAATAGTAAAAGAAGCTATTTACAATTAACATTTTTATTATATTTTTCATTCACACATAAGTCAATATCAGAGCACATAAATAATCAATCTTCGATGCACATATGCAACTATTAATACTCACAAGTAACGTTCTAAATAATCATACTTACTTTTATCCTAATATTAAAAGGATAAGTGAGATTAACTATGCAACAATTACTAGGAAAAAATATTGCTAACCGCCGCCATGAACTAAATATGACCCAACAACAACTCGCTGAGTTAAGCAATCTATCAATTAATTTTATTTCTCGCCTTGAGCGTGGTGGGTCAAACGATGTTAGTTCGACTACCCTTTTAAGATTGGCAACTGCTCTTGGCACATCAATGGATTCTCTAATGATCAATCAGACATCCACAGGAACTGAGCCTCATCGTGGACCACAGTTAACGAAATTAATTAATAAGCTTGAAAATTACGATTATTCTAAAACAGAACATTTGAGTAAAATAATATTAGAACTTCTTGAAAATAAATCGAGTAGGAGATAATTGATTAGTTCAATTATCGACCTCTCACACCACCGTA
>OKSH01000877.1_pt1 | contig 29726 bp, 19 predicted proteins | sample 1601231 | NCBI WGS metagenome assembly OKSH01 (sample SAMEA3541596, study PRJEB24748) | human gut metagenome | biome: human gut; feature: human-associated habitat; material: faeces | place: China | collected 2012
CTGTCTGGTCAAGCTTAGCAAATGGATCGTTCTCGAAGATCTTAGCATCATAGTAAGCGTCTAAGAACTTACCAGCATCGTCACGAGAGAATCCGTATGTCATCTGTGTTAAGTCGTTTGTACCGAAGCAGAAGAAGTCAGCTTCTGAAGCGATCTGATCAGCTGTAAGAGCTGCTCTTGGGATCTCGATCATTGTTCCAACTTCGTACTCAAGATCGCTGTTTGCTGCTGCAATCTCAGCGTCTGCTGTCTCTACTACGAATTTCTTAACATATTTAAGCTCTTTGATATCTCCAACAAGTGGGATCATGATCTCTGGTTTTACGTTCCAGTCTGGGTGAGCTTTCTTTACATTGATTGCTGCACGGATAACAGCGCTTGTCTGCATCTTAGCAATCTCTGGATATGTTACTGCAAGACGGCATCCACGGTGTCCCATCATTGGGTTGAACTCATGAAGGCTGTCGATGATTGTCTTGATCTGCTCAACAGTTTTACCCTGAGCGTCAGCAAGTTTCTTAATGTCTTCCTCTTCTGTAGGAACGAACTCATGAAGCGGTGGATCAAGGAAACGGATAGTAACCGGGTTACCTTCCAGTGCTTCGTACAGTTTTTCGAAGTCTCCCTGCTGTTCTGGAAGTATCTTAGCAAGTGCTGCTTCTCTTTCTTCTTCCGTCTCTGAGCAGATCATTTCACGGAATGCATCGATTCTGTTGCCTTCGAAGAACATATGCTCTGTACGGCAAAGTCCGATACCTTCTGCACCAAGTTCGCGTGCTTTTACAGCATCGTGTGGTGTATCAGCGTTTGTACGAACTTTCATTGTTCTGTATTTGTCAGCCCATCCCATAATTCTTCCGAATTCACCAGCGATTGTTGCATCAACTGTTGGGATGATACCATCATAGATATTACCTGTAGAACCATCAAGTGAGATGCAGTCTCCTTCATGATATTCTTTTCCGGCAAGTGTAAATTTCTTATTAGCTTCGTCCATTGCGATGTCACCGCAACCAGATACACAGCATGTACCCATACCACGAGCAACTACGGCTGCGTGAGATGTCATACCACCACGAACTGTCAGGATACCCTGTGCAGACTTCATACCTGTGATATCTTCCGGTGATGTCTCAAGACGTACAAGAACAACTTTTTCTCCTCTTTCTGCCCATTCAACAGCATCGTCTGCTGTAAATACGATCTTACCGCAAGCAGCTCCCGGAGATGCTCCAAGTGCTTTTGCAAGTGGTGTAGCCTCTTTCAGGGCTTTTGCATCGAACTGTGGGTGAAGCAGAGAGTCAAGGTTACGAGGGTCGATCATTGCAACAGCCTCTTCCTCTGTTCTCATTCCTTCATCAACAAGATCACAAGCGATTTTCAGAGCAGCTTTTGCTGTTCTCTTACCATTACGTGTCTGTAACATATACAGTTTACCATGCTCTACAGTAAACTCCATGTCCTGCATATCTCTATAGTGTTTTTCAAGAGTTTCACAAACCTGTTTGAACTGTACGAATGCTTCTGGGAATTTTTCTTCCATCTCTGAAATGTGCATTGGTGTACGAACACCGGCAACAACGTCTTCTCCCTGTGCATTTGTAAGGAATTCTCCGAACAGACCGTTCTCTCCTGTAGCCGGGTCACGTGTAAATGCAACACCGGTTCCACAGTCATCTCCCATATTTCCAAATGCCATCATCTGAACATTGACTGCAGTTCCCCAGGAATACGGAATATCATTGTCGCGACGATACACATTTGCACGAGGATTATCCCAGGAACGGAATACGGCCTTTATAGCTTCTGTCAACTGTTCTTTTGGATCTGTCGGGAAATCGGTGCCAATCTTTTCTTTATATTCTGCCTTAAACTGCCCTGCCAGTTCTTTCAGATCATCTGCGGTAAGCTCTACATCAAGCTTCACTCCGCGTTTTGCCTTCATCTGATCGATCAGCTCTTCAAAATATTTCTTACCTACTTCCATAACTACATCGGAAAACATCTGAATGAATCTGCGATAGCAGTCCCATGCCCAGCGTGGATTACCGGACGCACAAGCCAAAGTCTCGACGACTTCTTCATTAAGTCCGAGATTTAGGATTGTGTCCATCATACCTGGCATCGATGCTCGTGCTCCAGAACGAACAGAAACGAGCAGCGGATTTGTCTTATCACCAAATTTTTTGCCTGTGATAACTTCCATCTGATCAATGGCTTCAAGAATCTGCTTCATAATCTCGTCATTGATCTGTCTGCCATCTTCATAGTACTGTGTGCAGGCTTCCGTTGTCACGGTAAAGCCTTGTGGTACCGGCAGTCCCAAATTCGTCATCTCCGCAAGATTTGCGCCTTTGCCACCAAGGAGATTTCTCATGGTAGCGTTACCTTCTGTAAACATATAAACCCATTTTGCCATAGCTATGACCTCCTAATACATTTCCTGTTAAGGGTCAAAGCCAAAAACACCATTGTTTTTGTAGCAAAATGGTCATGAGGCAAAAACCCCAACATTATATTTTTTGTAAGCCGCAACTATATTGTAGCACTTTGTTATATTTTTGTCAATAAAACAGAGGGATTATTCTCCCTCTGCTCTACTATAAAAACGTATTAACTACTACATATTTTTCAAAAATGCGACATAGCCTTTATATGCCTCGTATACATCGGCTTTGCTTGTCACTTCCCAAGGTGCATGCATGGATAACACTGCCACGCCGCTGTCTATGACTTCCATGCCGTAATTTGCCATGATGTAAGCAATTGTTCCACCGCCGCCGGCATCGACCTTTCCAAGCTCTGCAAACTGATAAGATACGTCTGCATCGTCCATGACACCGCGGATCTTTGCAAGATACTCTGCATTGGCATCATTAGAACCACTCTTACCACGGCTTCCAGTGAATTTATTAAATACAAGTCCTTTTCCGAAAAATGCAGAACTTCTCTTTTCGAACACATCTGCGTACATCGGATCATATGCTGCGCTTACATCGGAAGATAACATTCTGGAATTCTGCAAAGCTCTTCTGACTTTCAGCTCAGACTCCCCGTCAGTCATAGCAACCAGTTCAGCTACTACATTTTCAAAGAATCTGGAGTGCATGCCGGTTGCTCCTACACTCCCGATCTCTTCCTTATCTACAAGGATGCAGCATCCGGTACGTGTGACCTGAGGCGTATCCAGAATTGCAAACAAAGATGTAAATGCACAAACACGGTCATCCTGACCATATGCCAGCACCATGCTTCTGTCAAGGCCACAGTCTCTTGCTTTTCCTGCCGGAACAATCTCAAGTTCTGCAGAAAGGAAATCTTCTTCTTCCATATCATAATATTTCTTCAGAAGTTCCATCACATTTGCCCTGACTGCTTCTTTTTCTTCCTGATCAAGAGAAGGATCCTGCTCAAGCGGCCGGCTTCCAATTAAAAGATCCAGCTTCTCACCCTCTACAACAACACTTCCTTTTTTCTCAAGCTGCTTTGATGCAAGATGCACAAGAAGATCTGTAATAACAAATACTGGATCTTCCTCTTCATCTCCGATGCTCACCGGGACAATTGTTCCGTCTTTTTTTGCGATCACACCGTGAATGGCAAGCGGAAGTGTTACCCATTGATATTTCTTGATTCCTCCATAATAATGAGTATCCAGATAAGCCAACTCTTCATTTTCATATAACGGATTCTGCTTCACATCAATGCGCGGAGAATCAATATGTGCACCCAGAATATTCATTCCATTTTCCAGAGGCTCCTGCCCGATGATGAACAGAGCAATACTCTTGTCCATACACACTGCATACACTTTATCCCCGGCTTTTAATTTTACATGTTCCTTCTGAAGCTCTTTTAAATTCTTATATCCGGCAGCTTCTGCCTTTTTCACTGCAAGCGTGATACACTCGCGCTCTGTCTTCCCATCATCCAGACAATTCTTATATGTCTCATTAATTTTATCTAATTTTTCCAGTTCTGTCTGGTCATATACTTTCCATGCATTTCTACGTTCCATGCTCAAGGCTCCTTTTTTCTTATATTTCGCGGCTAAATATCTGCCACAATCTGATAATAAGTATATCATATTATCAATACATTATTTACATTTTTCCTAAAGTTCATTATAATTTTAATTGCATTTTAATTGTTATACTATCAAAAGGGGAAATGAACATGAAAAATTTGATTCACAAATGGAACAACATCAGTCTGATCAAACGCATTATCTGCGGTCTGATCATTGGAATTGCTTTGGGTCTTATTTTCCCACAGGCGACCGCAATCTCCATTCTTGGAGATCTGTTCGTCGGAGCACTTCGCGGAATCGCACCGCTTCTTGTATTCTTCCTGATTATGAGTTCCCTTTGCCGCATGGCAAAAGGCCAGAAAACGAACATGTCTTTTATCGTGATACTGTATCTGCTCGGCAATCTGTTCTCTGCATTATCTGCAGTTATTGCCAGCTACTTGTTCCCGGTAACTTTGACATTTTCACAGAGCACGAATACTCAGGATATCACACCACCGACCGGTGTCACAGAAGTGCTGAAAAATCTGCTAATGAATGTCGTTGCGAATCCAGTCGACTCACTGGTAAATGCCAATTATATCGGAATCCTTGCATGGGCCATCATACTTGGCATTGCTCTTAAGAGTGCAAGTGATGGCACAAAGAAGGCTTTAGAGAATATTTCAGATGCTATCGCAACTGCAGTAAAATGGATCATTAACTGTGCACCATTTGGTATCATGGGACTGATCTTCACTACAATCTCTGAGCAGGGACTCGATGTTCTTCTCGGATACGGACGTCTGATCTGCGTACTGGTCGGAACCATGCTCTTCGTGGCACTTATTATGAATCCACTGATTACATTTATCTTCCTTCGTAAGAACCCATACCCACTTGTATTTCGTTGCCTGAAAGACAGTGGACTGACAGCATTCTTCACCCGAAGCTCTGCTGCCAACATTCCGGTCAACATGAAACTCTGCCAGGATCTTGGTTTGGACGAGGATACTTACTCCATCTCCATTCCACTTGGCGCAACTATCAATATGGCAGGAGCTGCTATTACAATCTCCACCATGGCACTTGCCGCAGCACATACACTGGATATCCACGTAGACTTCCCAACTGCACTGATTCTGTGCGCCCTCGCTGCAGCCAGCGCTGCCGGAGCTTCCGGTGTAGCCGGTGGATCACTCCTTCTGATTCCACTTGCCTGTAGCCTCTTCGGTATTCCGAACGATGTTGCTATGCAAGTCGTTGGTGTCGGATTCATCGTTGGAGTTATCCAGGATTCCTGCGAAACCGCACTGAACTCATCTACCGATGTCCTCTTTACAGCGATCGGAGATATGCGTACACGGAAATAACTATGAGAAACACGCTTCGCGAGTTTCTCAAGTTATCGCGGCAGTCGCCAAGGTCTCGTGCAAGCACGGACTTTGGCTCGTTGCTCGCGTAAATGAATTAGGGACGTAGTAAACTTTTAAAATACTACGTCCCTAATTATTATTTTACCATGTAAATTTCTTTTCAAAGTAAGCGTCAAGATCTTCTATTTTGATTCTCTCCTGCTCCATTGTGTCACGGTCACGTACTGTAACTGCTCCGTCTTCTTCGGAATCGAAGTCGTATGTTACACAGAATGGTGTTCCGATCTCGTCCTGACGACGATAACGTTTTCCGATATTTCCACGGTCATCGAACTCGCAGTTGTATTTCTTAGCAAGCTGTGCATATACTTTCTCTGCTCCTTCGTTGAGTTTCTTGGAAAGTGGAAGTATACCAATCTTTACTGGTGCAAGTGCCGGATGGAAGTGAAGAACAGTTCTTGTATCCGGCTTATCTTCTGTTCCAATATTCTCTTCATCATAAGCTGCACACAGGAATGCAAGAACTACACGGTCTGCTCCAAGTGACGGCTCAATAACATATGGTGTATATTTTTCTTTCTTCTCGTCATCAAAATAAGTAAGATCCTGTTTTGATACATTCATATGCTGTGTCAGATCATAATCTGTACGATCTGCGATTCCCCACAGTTCTCCCCAGCCAAATGGGAACAGGAACTCGATATCCGTAGTTGCTTTACTGTAGAATGAAAGCTCCTCTTTATCATGGTCACGATAACGTACTTCTTCGTCTTTCAGTCCCAGTGTGTGTAACCAGTCAAGACAGAACTTCTTCCAGTAAGCGAACCACTCAAGATCTGTATCAGGCTCACAGAAGAACTCTAACTCCATCTGTTCGAACTCTCTTGTACGGAATGTAAAGTTACCTGGTGTAATCTCATTTCTGAATGATTTACCAATCTGTCCGATTCCAAATGGAATCTTCTTTCTTGATGTACGCTGTACGTTCTTAAAGTTTACAAAGATTCCCTGTGCTGTCTCTGGTCTTAAATATACTGTATTCTTTGCATCTTCTGTAACTCCCTGGAATGTCTTGAACATTAGGTTGAACTCACGGATCTCTGTGAAATCATGTTTACCGCAAGTCGGACATGGAACATTATTCTCTTTAATAAAATTCTCCATCTGCTCATGGCTCCAGCCGTCGATGCTGTCTCCAATCTCAATACCATGCTCGTGAGCGTAATCTTCAATAAGCTTATCAGCTCTGAAACGCTCATGGCATTCTTTACAATCCATAAGAGGGTCGCTGAATCCGCCAAGATGACCACTTGCAATCCATGTTTGTGGATTCATAAGGATCGCACAATCTACGCCGACATTATATGGTGATTCCTGAATGAACTTCTGCCACCATGCTTTTTTTACATTGTTCTTAAGCTCAACTCCAAGATTTCCATAATCCCATGTATTTGCAAGTCCTCCGTAAATCTCAGACCCCGGATACACGAATCCTCTGGATTTTGCTAAAGCTACAATTTTGTCCATTGTTTTTTCTACCATATTCCCTTCTCCTTCTCCTCTGATATTGTTAATAATTATACAGTTAATATTATCTATTTTCAAGTCTATTTCCCATATATTTACTTTGTATTTCTATAAATTTCTATAAATCAAACTATTGTCTCTAATATTTCCAATGATTTAAAGTTTCTTCCCACGTATACATTCAGGTAATTGCGGATCAGATTCTCCAGTTCCAGGAGCACTTCTTCTTTCACTGTAAATGTATATAACTTCTCTACTTTTGAACTGATAATATACTGAAGCGTATATAAAGTAGATGTCCCTGCCATCACCGCGTCCGGCGCATGAATCTCACATTTTCTACAGACCAGACCGCCTTTTCTGACGCTGAACTTCATATTTTCTTCCCGGCTTCCACAACTGACACATTCAAACACCTGTGGACCTTCTCCATTGATACAAACCGCCTTTAACTCATAAATGCACCGAATCAGCCGATTTGGTATATGTACATTTGTAAGGGCGCGCAATGTCTGATACAAAAGTTTTAAGAGTTCTGTCTCATCGTTGGCTTCCCTTGCATAGTACCCTGCAAAATCTAGAAAATAGAAACCATAGTAAGCACCTTCCACGTCTGTCCGAAGTTCAGAAAAATAATTGGAAATAGAGGCCGACATCAATGTATATGATGTCCGCCCCTCATAGACTACAAATTCTCCAAATGAAAATGGGCTTGTCACCCCAAGGAGGGAACTATTGGTTCTTCTGGCTCCTCTTGCAAATGCTGCAATTTTCCCACGTTCTTTTGTAAGCAGTACAACACGTCTGTCATAATCGCCCACCGGAGTTGCCGAAAGCACCATGCCCGTCACGGTAATCTGATTCATAGGTCTTCTTCTGTGAACGCTCCATGACTCTGTAGCAGATCTTCATGCCACGGTAATAGAGATAGTCCACAATCCTTCCTGTCTTCATAAATTGCTTCCAGTACTTTTCTTCCATAAGGTCACCTCATCATAAGCTTGTTTTCATGTAAATGTTTTTCCTTATGATTAGATTCCCCCAAATACCACTCATTTTATTCTTCTTCCCGATATCCAAAATTTTTCATCAGAAATTCGCTGTCTCTCCAGTCCTTCTTCACCTTCACCCAAAGCTTCAGATTGACCTTACAATCCAACATTCTCTCAATCTCATAACGGGCAGTACTTCCAATTTTTTTCAGCATACTCCCCTGTTTTCCGATGATAATCCCCTTGTGTGAATCACGTTCACAGATGATCGTTGCATCAATATGCATAACTTTGTTCTGCATTTTCATACGGTCAATTGCAACCGCGATTCCATGCGGGATTTCATCTTGCAAACTGTGCAGTGCTTTCTCACGAATCAATTCTGCCACAATCTGACGTTCCGGCTGATCTGTCACTGTGTCCTCATCATAAAACTGTGGTCCATATGGAAGATATTTCATAATGACGCGCAGAAGTTCATCTGTATTGTCACCACTTCTTGCAGATACCGGAACAATATCTGCAAAGTCATAAATATCTTTGTATGCAGCAATTGCCGGCAGAATCTCTTCTCTCTTCACAGAATCCACCTTATTGATGACGAGAATGACCGGTGTCTTGACTCTCTGAAGCTGCTTTGCAATATGCTGTTCGCCCGCTCCGATAAATGTAGTTGGCTCCACAAGCCAAAGCACGACATCCACTTCATTCAATGTCTTCTCAGCCACATTTACCATGTACTCGCCGAGCTTGTTTTTCGCCTTGTGGATTCCTGGTGTATCAACAAATACAATCTGACCTTCATCCGTTGTCAGAACCGTCTGGATACGGTTACGTGTTGTCTGCGGTTTGTTAGATGTAATGGCAATCTTCTGCCCGATCAGGTAATTCATTAATGTAGATTTTCCCACATTCGGACGTCCGATCAATGTCACAAAACCAGACTTAAAATCATTCTTCATATAATCTCCTCTCAATTAGGGGCACCCCTAATCACTGATGGGGACGTAGTATTTTAATGATGCCAGGGTCAAAAGGTCTAAATCCACATGAGCTTGCTCATAAGTGGATGAAAGACCTTGGGATCCGCCCCAATATGAGCCTAAAAGTGGGATGACAATCCCACGATATGCGAATAATTGGGAGGATTGTGGGAGTGCAACGCACGGAACAATCCGTAGGCATCATAGTTGGGGCTTTTGACTCCAACATCATTTTAACGAAATGCTACATCCCTGGTTAAAAGCTTGTCACAACGCCAAATAATTCTTTATCTTCTTCTATTTTCTCTTCTCCACCAATGACGCACAACTGGTCTGCTGCCAGTACTGCTTTTGCCACCTTGGCGAGTGCCCGGATATCTTCCTGTGCCGCATCCAGGATCTGTGCGCGTTCTTTCTTAATCATCTCGGCACTTACTTTGTTCATGTAGAGATTCATAGAACGTTCGCCCTTGGTCGCCGGTGTCATTGGCTGATCAATGTTGCTGATTGTTCCAATGATGTATTTTGTCATATCACGGTCACTGACAGTAAAGTTCTCCAGGTAATCTACCACGCCCTCATATACATCAATGGTACGTTTTAAATTCGGGTCACGGTAAGACACAAAGTAACCTTCTCCGATGCGGTTGAAACTGCTCATGCAGCCGTAAGCTCCGCCTTTGACACGGATATTCTGCCACAGATAATCATAGCTTAAGATCACTTTGAGAATCTGCAGTGCTCCTGTATATTCTACGCCACGATCTATGAAGTTACCAGTGCGTGCTACATACTGAACTTTTGATGCAGTCTTAAATCCTTCATTCTTTTTCTCGCAATGAATGATGCACGGTGTCTCTGTTACGTTCTCATGATTGAGTTTTCCGGCTAGTTCTGCGATTCTCGGCTCCATGCCCTCAAGACCTTCTCTTGCCGCTGTATAGCTGATCATCATATTGTCCGGACGGAAGATTTTCTTTGTCAGTGCGTACAATCTCTGCGATAACGCCTCTTTTTCCTCGTCAAAATGTTCCTCTATATAGGCAACTCGTTTGTAGAAGTCGATTCCGCTTGTCATATCTTTGAATTTGGCAGACGGTGATGCATAAGACAGCGCACGAAGTGCTGCGGTCGTATGTCCAGAAGACTGGAACTTCATGAGCAGCCTTGATTTCAACATAGCGAGAATCTCCCGGATTCGTTTCGTATCATCTAGTTTTGATGCCGTAAGGATCTCTGCCATCATGGCAAATGTTTTCTCAAGTTGTGAGTATAATGCTTTTCCTTTGATCTCAAATGTCGCTTTGAATTCTTTTTCTTTCACACGGGTTACATCATTATACAGTTCCAGTGATGTACCGATTCCCCCAGTATTTACATTTATCTCATTGAATAACTCACTGTATTCATAGTTCTCTGTATCGATAATTCCAAGTACTGACTGCAGGATTCCAACATCTGCCAGTTCTTCTGCACTGACACCGGATAAATCGAACATAGCATTCACATATCCGATTCCATTTGTCTCAATCTCATGGTAAACAACCGGCACTTCCGCCAGCTTCATTTCTTCATTAAAGAATGGGGCTATCTCTCTGGAAATGTCTTCTCTGCGCAGTACCGGGATTTTTTCCAGATTTTCTATCGCTTCCGGCTCAGACTGGTACTCTTCCAGCGCCTTCGTGTCTGCCACCAGTTTTTCAACCTCTGCTTCGCTTAATGACTCTTTATATTTCTGAAGCTTGTCCTGGAGCTGTGCATCCAGACGTGCTGTACGTCCCTGCTCCGGGCGGACAACTACAATTGCTCCGTGTGTATTGTCAAGCAGATACTTCTGAATCAGTTCTTCGTAATATCCAGTTCCGACTTTGTTCTTTAAAAATTCAAATGTCTCTAACGCCTCAATATGGATAAACGGCTGGTTTTCATCATAAAGCCAGCTATCCATGACTTGGAGTCCATACATAAGTCCTTTTGGATAATTCCCAAAATCGGCTTCTCTGTATCGGAATTCGTTGTAGTTGATTCCTGCCAGCAGTGCTTTCTGGTTGATACCATTCTTCACCTGGTCTCTAAGAACGTCTTCAATCACCTTCACAAACTCATCTTTCTGACTTTCCTCTGCATTTTTCGCAACGACAGAGAAAATAGGCTGATACACACCGTTGTCATAAGAACCCATAATGTCTTTTCCGATTCCGGCATCGGTAAGGGCCTTCTTAAGCGGTGCTCCCGGTGCAGATAACAGTGCGTAATCCAGGATTTCAAATGCCTGATAGAGTTCTCGGTCCAATGTTGTTCCAATGACCTTATTATAAGAAAGAAATGTATTCTCTTCTGTAGATTCATCGCTTGCTATAGAATATTCAAAAGTCTTCTCCTGTACCTCATCAAATGGCTTCTGCAAATGAATCTCTGAGTTTACGTCCTTTTTGTCATAGTGACACAGGTATTCCTCGTCAAGCCAGCGAAGTTTTTCCTCCATATCCATATCTCCGTACAGATAAATATAACTGTTGGACGGATGGTAATATGTTCTATGGAAATCAAGAAACTGCTCGTAAGTAAGCTGTGGAATCACCTCCGGATCTCCACCGGACTCATTTGCATAGCAGTTATCCGGGAACAAGGTATTCAGAACAACCCGATCCAGAACTCCCTCCGGTGAGGAAAATGCTCCCTTCATCTCGTTGTATACAACTCCATTGTAGGAAAGCTCGCCATCTTTTTCATCCAGCTTGTAGCTCCAGCCCTCCTGACGGAATGTCTTATCATGATTGTAAATATTCGGATACAAAACCGCATCCATATATACATGCATCAGATTCTGAAAATCCTTGTCATTACAGCTTGCCACCGGATAAACAGTCTTATCCGGATACGTCATTGCATTTAAAAATGTATTCAAAGATCCCTTCACCAGCTCTACAAATGGATCCTTTGCCGGGAAATTCTTTGACCCGCAGAGTACGGAATGCTCCATAATATGCGGAACTCCTGTACTGTCTGACGGCGGTGTCCGAAATGCAATGCTGAACACTTTGTTATTGTCATCATTCTCAACAAGCAGAACTCTCGCGCCACTTTTCTTATGCTTTAAAAGCTTTCCTTTCGCTTTAATACCCTTTAAATCTTCGTCTTTTAATACTTCATACGTCGTTAAGTCTTTTACACTCATAAACTTTCCGATGTTCTCCTTTCTCATACACTGAGGCTATTATATCACATTTTTCCATAAAATAAACTGTAAGCCCTTTGGAATACATGAGGATTTTTTATATAATAGGAAATGCAATTCCCTATTATATAAAAAAACATCTGCTCTTTAGAAATATCCTAAAAACCGGATTCATTTCTTAAGGCAAATGTTCTTTTAGTTCATCTATTCTTCTTTTCCTGTAATTGCACGGATCACAAAAAGTGTTCCTGTCATCAGCACAATACCGATTGGCAGACAAATCCATGCGTTCTGTACAAATCCTGCAATGACATAAGTCACAAAGGATACTGCTGCCACAGTCATAGCATATGGAAGCTGTGTGGATACGTGATTTACATGATTGCACTGCGCTCCGGCTGACGCCATGATCGTCGTATCAGAGATTGGCGAACAGTGGTCACCGCATACCGCACCTGCCATGCAGGCTGAGATAGAGATGATCATCATCGTTTCATTTGTTCCCTGGAATACAGCAACTACGATTGGAATCAAAATCCCGAATGTTCCCCAGGAAGTTCCGGTCGCAAATGCAAGGAAACAACCCACCAGGAAAATAATTGCCGGGAGGAAATTCACAAGTCCTGTCGCAGCCGTCTCCATAATTCCTGCCACATACTCTGCTGCACCAAGACTGTCTGTCATAGCTTTCAGTGTCCATGCAAATGTCAGAATCAGGATTGCCGGCACCATAGCCTTAAATCCGTCTGGAATACATGCCATAGAATCTGTAAACTTCAGAACTCTTCTAAGTGCATAGAAAATAACCGTGATCACAAATGCGAAGAAGCTTCCAAGCATCAGTCCGACTGACGCATCACTGGCTGAAAATGCTTCTACAAAACTAACGCCACTGAAAAATCCTCCACTGTAAAGCATTCCGATAATACAGCAGCCAATCAGTACAAGAATTGGAAATACAAGATCAATCACGCCGCCTTTTTCTTCAACTACATCATCCTGTGCATCTGCGTACGGTCTGTCCGGTGTAGTATAGATATCTCCTCTTAATGCATTATCTTCATGGACACGCATTGAGCCATAGTCAACCTTTAACACAACAAGAAGAACCATGGTCAGGATTGTCAGAAGTGCGTAATAGTTAAATGGAATGGCACGGAGAAAAATGGAAAATCCGTCCTCTCCCTCTACGAATCCGGTAACTGCCGCCGCCCATGAGGAAATCGGTGCAATGATACATACCGGGGCTGCCGTAGCATCGATCAGGTAAGCTAACTTCGCTCTTGATACCTGATGCTTATCGGTGATTGGTCTCATAACACTTCCAACGGTCAGGCAGTTAAAGTAATCATCAATAAAAATCAAAACTCCAAGCACGATTGTCGCAAGTTGGGCTCCGATTCTTGTCTTAATGTGCACGCTCGCCCAACGACCAAACGCAGCGGAACCTCCTGCTTTGTTCATCATGCACACCATGATTCCGAGAATCACAAGGAATACTAAAATTCCCATATTATAGCTGTCTGTCAGAACCCCTACAATACCATCCTGGAATACATGAAGTACTGTATTCTCAAATGAAAATCCTGACCAGAAAAGTCCTCCGATCACAATTCCTACAAATAAAGAACTGTAAACTTCTTTTGTGATCAGCGCCAACACGATTGCTACAACCGGTGGCACCAGCGCCCAGAAAGATGCATACATCTTTGGCACATACTCTGCTGCCTCTTCTGCTGCAAAAACTGTGACAGAACTCATAGCCAGCATCAGAAGACAAACTACAGCCCCCCAGGCTGCCAGTTTTCTCTTTTTCAACATAATCTCTACTCCTTTATGTAATTTAATATTTTCGGAATAAAGTTCTGCCTGGTTATATCTTTTCTACCACAGATCTTATACCTGTTTTTCATACCTGTCATGAAACATTTTCATGTCAACTATAAATCTAAATAGAAAAACCGTGAATGCATCTGCGTCGTGCACTCACGGTATAATTCATCAGTCCAAATATCCCGTTCTTTCTCCTTACGGTCTATTCTTTATTATACTCTGATAGCGCTCCACCGATGTGACAGTTCGCAGCATATTCTGCCACGCCCCAGAAAATGCACTTGGGATATTACATTTTCTTCGGCGGTCTCCCCTTTCATGTCCGGCAGCTTCCCAAGCTGTCGCCGATCATTACTGATGAATCCCGCACCTCTATCAAGCAAATTCTTTATTCACATAGTACCTTTTTATCACCTATGTTAAAAAAAGTCAATCCTTTTTCTTATACTTTTATCGTTATTTTATTGTCGTTCCTACTGCAGCATCTCAATAAACGCATTCAGACGTGTGTCAATCTGTCCCTGATCTGCAGTAGAATAATCCGTTGTCAGTGCCAGATATGGAATATTCTTCTCTCTTGTCACAAATGTTTTCACTGCATCAGATTCAATGGCAAATGTATGACAGGCCTGAAGAAGAACTTCAACCACTCCGTCCACCTGATATTCATCAATCTGTGTACCAAGGGCTTCCAGTCTGCCTGGATTCGGGCTCATAACCGAACAGTTTACGCGCAGATATTTTTCTGCAATTGCTGTGATTGGATCCTTTGTCTCATCAATCGGATCTTTCTTCTCTCTCGGTCCGCAGCAGTTCTCATAACCAACTACATCCGCTCCCATTTCCTCAATTCTCTTAATGACCTTGTCCATAACTCCTGTAACCGGACAACCAGTAATCAGAATTCTAGGTCTGGAAGGTTTTCCTTTATATTCTCTTTCATAGAGATTTTTAAGCTCTGCCGTTCTTTTTTCAAGATATGCAATCTTCTCCTCCAAATCTGGTGAAAATTCATTGGAACTGATAACGGTCATAATCTCATAACCAGTGATTGGTGACGGTTTCAGTCTGGCAACTTCAAAGAAGTCAAGAACTGCTTTTCTCTCACGGTTTCTCAGATGGATCGCATCGCGGATTTTCTGCTCTGTAATTGTAATTCCATAAAATTGCTCCAGATCTTCTTTTACAGAGATAACTTCCTGTTTCCAGAACTCCAAAGCTCCCTTTCCGTAACGTCCCGGCGGAAGCTGCATAATATGACAATGTTTCAGCTCGCCCATAAGCTCATACATTTTCTTCTTTCCATCGCATGTCGTCTCTGCAAGCACCATATCTGAAAAATAGAAAAATGGGCATTTGTCAGTCACTGCTGCCCCGTAACTTGCTTTGATCAACGGACATAAGTTCTTTGGAAGCCGTACTTCCGCTGCCAGTATGTTATCATCCCCAATTCCACATAACACGACCGCCACTGCGTCTGCCGCAAGAATCAGCTCCCACGGTGTAAATGTACAGAACACTCCGACGATACGACGTCCCTGTTCTTTCAGCTCTTTCATCGTCAGAAAGGCTTTTTTTCTCGCTTCCGGATATGTTTCAAAGTTCTCCGGCAATTTGAATTCTGGCATAAATTTTCCTCCTGTTGTTATATATAGTAAATTACTTCGTTGCCAAGAATACTTTTTGTTCCAAGACTTGACTACATATTTCTTTTAATAGAGTTTACCTACTATACTTTCTCTACCCGGCATGGTACAGATTTAATAAGTACAAATCCTGTCATCGGATCTGCATAGTCCAGACTACACAAATCATTGACATTTCCATTTTTCCAAGGTTCTGCCATATAGGCGCTTCCACCTCCATGTGGAATATGTATTGCATGTCTTGCAATGCCACGGATTTTCGCTTTAAATGTTCCGTCTGCGAATGGCGTTATTACTTTTACCATGTCGCCATCTTCGATACCAATTTCTTTTGCATCTTCCGCATTGATATCTACAAACGGATACGGTTCAATCTCAGCAATTTTATCCAGATTTGCCCCAAACACACCCATACGGTTATTGCTTCTTGCTCCACTTGTCATAGTAAATGGATATTCTTTACCAGCAAGTTCCGGAATTGAACGAACATCCTTATACTCTGGATATGGGACAAATCCATTTTCTTCCAAAATCGTAGAACAGATTTCCAGTTTTCCGGATGGTGTTGGGAAACCAGGTTTTCCGTCTGCTCTTAACTCGCCAGTTTCATATTTTTTATAATGTCTTTCCTGCTTCTTTCCTGATTCACCGCCAAAATCTCCTGCGTACGGTGCTGTTCCGCTCAAAAGCCACTCTCTTAGCTCTTCCTCTGTCTGTGGAAGTTTATCTCCAAATCCAAGTTTTTCAGCAATAGCACCCATAATCAATACATCATTTTTTGACTCTCCGACCGGTGTAATTAATGGCTCTACAATATGTGGACCTTCCGGTCCAGATACCACCTTTGGTACCTCAAACAACGAACAGGCCGGAAAAACCACATCTGCATATCTGGCATCTTCTGTATAGTAACGATCCAGAACGATCAGGCAATCTAATTTCTTATATGCTTCACGCCAGCTTTTACTATCCGGGAATGATAATACCGGCGATCCTCCTAAAATCATAAGTCCACGGACCGGGTATGGCTCGTCTTCTAATACTGCTTTCGGAAAACGTGAAAACTGTCCCAGACCACTAAATTTATAAAATAACGGAAATTCATCTGCTCCAATTGGTTTGTCATCTTCTGGTATTTCAAAAAGCTTCGGAGTCTCCAGTCCTTTTGCATTCAGATAGATTGCACCCGGTGCGTCCAACTTCCCGGTAATTGCCCACAATACAAAGATTGCACGGTTATTTTGAATTGCACTGAGCTGATATTCCAGACCCGTATAGGCAACAAGCGGAATCTTTGCAGTAGAGCAGAAAATATCTGTCAGCTTTTCAATATCTGTCACGGAAATGCCACACCATTTTGAAAGCTGCTCCATTGTCTGTGTATCCAGATAAGCTTTAAACTCTTCAAATCCTCTTGTATATTTCTCAATAAATTCATGGTCATAACGTCCACTGCCTATAATCAGTTTCAGCATCGCAAGGGCAAGTGCTCCATCGGAACCCGGCGTAATCGGAATCCACCAGTCTGCAATCTTGCCAAGCCCTTCCTGCCTTGGATCTATCACGATCAATTTTGCTCCTCGCTTCTGAGCTTCCTTAATACGATGCAACATCACCTGCGGACCATCGTCACTGGCAGAGTTTTTACCCCATGAGATAATATAATCACTTTCTTCAATCTCCTGCACCATCATTCTCGTATTCAGACCCATAAGTGTTCCAGGCGTCACTGTACTGGATGCCAGATTACAGATGGATGAACAATTCATATCATTGACAGAACCCAGATTTATAAGAAATTTTCCTTTGCCGCTTCCATCACCTTTGCCACAAAGTCTTGTTACAGGAAGCCCTAAAATACCTCGTCCATAGTAAGATGCCAGAGATCTGCCGCCATATGTATCTGCGGTTTTTTTCAGTAATTCCGCAGCTTTGTCAACAGCTTCTTCCCAACTGCACTCGCGGAATTTTCCTTCTCCACGCTCGCCAACTCTGATCAATGGACGTTTGATACGCTCCTCCCCATAAAGAATATCTGGTACCAATGCTCCTCTCGGACATAATCTTCCTTTCGGAGATTCTTTATCCGGTTCTGCTTTCACAATTTTCCCATTTTCAATGGTATAAACTACTGCACAGCCGCCCTGACACAAACCACAGGTTCCTTTTTTTACCATAATGCTTCCTCCCGTCTGTAAAATACGTACTATTTATAGTTTAACACTCCCTACAATAGTCCTCAAATTGTTAATCTCTATATATAAACTTCAGTTATAGATTAAAAGAGCGCTCACCTTACAATCGTATAATAAGGTGATGCGCTCTGCTTTCCTGTGAAACTTTCTGTCTGTTATTTTCTTTTTGCATATAACAATTAATGAACAATTACTTTTTTTCTATTTTCTTTTTATATTCGTAAGTCCCGATCATAATTCCTCCACAGATCAACATCAGACCTGTCAGAGTTTTTATATCTGCGCTGTCCCCGGTCTTGACCGTCATGCTTTTTTGTTTGGCTTCCGGTGCCTGATATCTGTTCATAAAAACAGGATCAACTTTCTCGCCTTTTGCATTGTATGCGACAATAAGTGACTGTAGCGTATCTGTCTGTTCATTTCTCATAATATAGACTTCCAGGGAATACTCGGACTGGTCATATATCCAGTTTTTTCCATCACCAGCCACCTGGCTGATCGTATATCTGTACACCCCCGGCTTTTCATACTGAATTTGAAATGCATCTTTCTTTGTTCCTGTTATCTGAACTTTTGAAATCTTCGGCATCGGACTTTGTTCATCATTTTGTTTTAATAGAAACGAAAATGTTTCGTTTTGTTGCGAGTTTCCAGTAATTTTTAATTTCACAGGAATATTGACCGTTATCTGCTCCTGTGTATTCTCTACCGCTGTCACATGATTTGTTTCTATATCTGCCATCTGATTTTCTTCTGCACTTGCCGCATGAATTTTCACTGAAGATAACATCGCTGTAGATATCAGTGCAAAAACTACCATTACCAGCCACATTTTACATTTTCCACACATACTTGCCTTCTCTTGTATATTTATCCCCCGCATTTTCTCATTCATTTTCCGTCTCCACATATACTTTTCCACTTCCTTCCTCCGAAGCACTGCTGTGCACAATCCTGCATATGAGAACATGTCTTGCATTGGTTCCGCTTGTGGAACAGGTCGACAGTGCTACCATCTGATCTTCCGTCGTAAGTTCTTCTCCTCTTGTATACTGCGCCTGTTCATAAATGCGTTTCAAAAGCTCCTGCCTTTCCGATACATTATCCCATTGGGTTCGATAAATATATTTGTCATATGCATCTACTGTAAGAAACGAAGCTGTTTCCAGGTACAGCACCCGGTCCGGCAGATAAATTTTCCCAGTTGTATTTTTCCGAAAAAATGTCTCATCACTATATTTATCCAGATCACCGAACATTTTTCCCGCCTGCATATGATGCCCCATAAGTACCATATATGGATCTGTAAACTTCCGATTATTCTGCCAGTCCAAAAAGATACTTCCGGATATCTCCGGATTTCCAAGTGCATCCTTATCCAGATATTCAAAATTGTCCTCTCCCTGAACTATTGGATAGTCGATTCCTGTATGATCCATAACAATCCATCCACATACATCCGGATTCATAGCCATAAGCTGACTGAAATTATAAGAAAGTCCTTCTGCCTCGTCTGGTTTATATTCCACCATCGTTTTCAGTGCATTTTCCGAGCCATCTAAAATGCTCCAGTTGTCCCACAGCGCATAACCGGCATAGGCGAGGCAGCATAAGAAAATAACTGCCGCCACGCCATTTACAACCATATCAAGCCCTTTAGTCAGATAATACTCCGGCGTTCGTTCCATCCTTAGATTCTCTTACGACGGAAAAATACGAGGCATCCACCGAACGCTGCTGCAAATGCAAGAAGGACTGGGGCAAAATGAAGGATCACACCTGTCGGTGGAGTAACTGTGTCAATATTGGTGTAAGCAACTGTGTTTGTTGCATCCAGATTAATTATTCCATTTGCATTTTTACTTTCAACTGCATTTTCACCATTCACACTGACATTTGTTGTATCATACCCTTTTGAGTCAGTCTCCTTTACAGTATAGTCTGCCCCTGCCGGAAGGTTTTTAATTTCAAATGTCTCGCCGTGTTTCAGTGTAAATGTAGTTTCCTCTCCATTTGTCACTGTAACATCTGCTTTGTTTGTAGAATAAGTTCCGTCAATTCCATTTACAACAACAGTAAAAGTGAATTCATCATTTTTATTTGCAGCATTTCCAGAAACAGTTTTTGTAATTTTTAAAGATTCTGCATCAGCTTCTGTATTTTCAAATCCTGCCCCTTCACTTTTCTGATTGGTTGCTGCACTCGTTGTTGCAATACCTGACACCTTTAAATTTCCTGTCTGGGATCCGGTATCTTCTGTCTCCCACACAACCTGAACATCTAACAAATATGACTGATCAGAATATGCAATATTGGGATTGTGTCCCGGATTCTCACTTAATGTGAAATGATATAATCCCGGAGCTGTAAATCTAATTCCGTCGAATAACTCATCATAAGACAATGTTTCACTGGAACTTGCTCCGCCTGCTGCCTTTGTCTTCCATGCTGATGTAATCTGCGCCGTCTTTGTGGCATTATTCTGTGTCATTTCACTTCCATTAAATGTCGGTGTGCTCGAAGCATTGGTTCCGATTGCATCTGAACCTGTGTACTCTAATGCAAAATCAAATGTTTCTGAATCATTGAGTAATCCATTTTCTGCAACTGACCAGGTCTTGGTAATCTGCCTTCCAGGTCCAGAATATCCATTAACACTAATTCCCTGTGTTTGCGAATTCGCTGCAAATGCAGTTAATGACATACCCATAAGCATTGCTGTGGACAGCATAGATGCTACCAGTTTTTTAGTAAACTTTTTCATACCTTACATTCCTTTCCATATTCTAAAGCAACTTTTTTATTTCTTTTTTGATTATATATTTCTCCTTCGGATTACAGTGATAACAAGTCCCCGGATCTCGTTTTTCGATACTGCTCCCAGTGTCCTGCTGTCTCTGGACACACTGTGATCATCACTTAAAATATAATATTGCTGACTTTTAAGCGTTACTTTTCCTGTACCATTTTCATTTCCCGGGTTATACATATCTTCCTGGTTTATATCTGCCTGTGTATAACCATTTATGACAAGCTGTCCGTCCTTCGTAATTTCCACTGTCTCACCAGGCATCGCCGCAATTCTTCCGACCATCTCTACTCCTCGCTTTTCATATACGACTACATCACCTCCCGTATATGAGTCTTGCAGGCGGTAGTATAATAACAGATCTTTGTCATCGATTGCCGGTTTCATATCGCTTCCATACTCAAATGTCACTCCGAACACACACCTGAACAGAAGCACAAGAAAAACTGCAAGAAATGCTGCTTTTCTAAGATCACTGCCACGAAGCTTCCGAAGTATCGTTCGCTGCCTTCTTTGCCGGATTACCTCTTCCGTACTACCTGCCCGGTTAGATCGTATACTCTGCTCCATGTTTCTCCTTTAATTGCATGCGAAACTTTTCTTCCTGGATAAAAAAGACTCTACGATACATTTCATCCAGAATCAGAAGCTTATCCCACACTTCCTGTTCATCAACCAGTCCAAATATTCTGTGAAATTGCATAGTTTCAATAACATGTGCAATATCTTTTACAGATGATGCATGCCTGGCTTTCTGAATCCACTCTTCATTTTTCCTCTTGTTCTTATTTTCCTTTTTGTTCTGTCTCATACATTTCTCTTTCTTCTGGCATACCCATATCCCAATGCCAGCACTGCGATACAAAGAATCAGTACATATGGAAATGTCATCATGGCAATCCCTGTCACCGGCTGCTGCTCCATCTGATTTGTAAATGCAGCTGTAACATTCGTGTTGTCAATATTAAGCAGGATGCCATTCTCCTGGTCATATCTCTCATCAGCACCATTTACAGTAACAGAAGCCCAGTAATCTCCACTTTCTTCTTTGATTCTAACGTCTCCAGATGTAATCTGTTGTATCGTAGCTGACTCACCATTTTTCAGAACAACGCTGGCATTTCCTGACTGATCAAATATAATCTGTGAGACATGTGTCTGTGAACAATTCTGGGTTCCATTATAAATCACATCGAATGTCTTTCCTGCCAATCTGGATGCAGTCAGTGTAAATGTAAAATGTTCGGCTGGATTTGCTGCACTGCCTTTCACTGTCTTAGAAATAATCAGATCTGACTGTGTTACATCTTCCTTCTGAATCTTCATGCGGCTTAGATAATAAGTATTCTTTGAAACAGTCCGGTAAGAAAACTTGTTGTTTACCGGATCCACATGATAGATACCTGCATACACTGTGTCCTTTCCATCTGCCTTCGGAGTGATTGTTACCTTCCATGTTCTTCCTTCTGCTTCATACGTCAGGACAATCTGGTCTTTTTCCTCTGTCAGATATTGATAATTCGTTCCACCAAGTGCTTCTTCCACTTTTGCTTTAAAATCTGCATAAGTAACCCCTGGAAGCTTTTGTTCATTGGAAGAAATTGCAAATAATGCCTGATCATTCTGATCATATAACTCCACTACATAAACCGGTGGATCTTTCTTCAGAATTCCGTCAATATGCCAGCCATCATTCTCCCGTTTCAGAACGTATCCTACAAACATATTGCTTCCAAATACATTTTCAAATTTCTTCTGATCTGTGCTGCTCATAGCCTGAAGAATTGCATGCTCCCAGAGATTTGTAGCATTTTGCACCCGGTTCGCATCTGCCTTATCTCCTGGATTCCAAGATTCATCACTATCAATGGAATAGTAGATGTACCATGTCTGACCATAGTTTTTTACATAAGTCTTTACCGGCTTTTTATTCAACTGATCCAAATCCACCGTAACCGTAAAATACGGAGTATTGTTACCCGAAGGTCCAAATTCATCCATACCAAAATCCTGGTTAATATCTTGTGGTATCGCATTACTGTATCTCAGATATATTTTTGCAGTAATCTTACCTGTGGCAGGATAATTATCTGCAAGTACTGCAATATCCTGGGCATCCTGCATCGTATTGTCAATCTGATTTTCATCTATTGTAGTAGCATTTTCCTGATCTGGCATCGCCTCCTCTACAGCCTGTACAGAACTACTGTCTTCCTGTGCATCTGCCGCCAATACATTCATCTGTGACGGCATCAGAAGGCAGAGCCCGAGGAGTAATGAAATCAAACATCTTCTTCCTCTTTTTTTCATGTCTGTAACTCCCTTTCTGTTTTCAAAACTTTGTTTTTTCAGCCTGCCTATATATATCCTATGAAGAAAGTTTCCAGATTATTCCTAAAATGGCAAAATATAAGCAAAGAAAAGCTGTACACATGACCCTTGATCTTCTGGATCACGCATACAGCTTTATGCCCCTCGTCTCTTTTTACACATCGTCTTCTTCATACAGAAAGCTGATGTATTCATAAATCTTTGCAAAATCTACTTCATATTCTCCCCCGAATATACCCAATGGAACTTTTGAGCTGAATCCATAAATAATCGGTGTCACCTCTGCTTCAAAATCATACGCAATAACCTTTTTCCCCTTCGGATCCACCAGCCAGTATTCCCGAACTCCTGCCTCCATATATTTTCCCAGTTTTACATACATATCTTTTTTCTTTGTAGCATCAGAGAGTATCTCCACTACCAGATCCGGGGCTCCATATATACATTTTCTTGTAATCTTGTCCCTGTCACAGACGACCATAACATCTGGCTGCACCATAGTTTTATCGTCACAATCAAGCTGTACGTCCATAGGTGCAGCCATGACAATACATCTTCCTTTCTGCTGACTGATATATGACCGGATTATATTACACAATTCTATAGACAGAATCTGATGGATGGCAGTCGGTGAAGCCATATCATAAATCACGCCATCAATAAGTTCAACACGTCTTTCCTTCGGAATTAAATAATAATCCTCTACCGTATAATCACCCTGTCTCTTTTCAGACGTCTCTGGTAACGCTTCACCAATTCTGTTTGTCTGCTTTTTCAATACCCTTTCAAGCGCAATTAAAGTTTCATATCTTGGAGATCTGGTAACTCCCGCAAGAACTTTCTGCACCGTTCCAAGCGGTACTCCCGAAAGCTCTGAAAGTTTCTCATTCGAATATCCTAATTCCTTTTTTCTTTGCTTCATCTCTTCTACCGTCATTGCATCCCCCTCCCAACTGATATAACACCTTATTCTTTCCATTATATTATCATGTTTTCCATATTAATTCAATATAGTTCCAATATCATTCCATTTTATTTCCATTTATGTATGTAATTCAAGAATGCCTCGGCAAGATTGCAGAACTCCAAAAAGAGGAGCGATATTGTACTAAATACAATATCACTCCTCTAATTTACATGAATGACACATCAGAATTCAAGTTCACTTGAATTCTCGTATCCTTTATAGAATCAATTCTACTCTTCTGCTCCATAGAGTGTTACAAGTTTCTTCAGATACTCGTATCTCTCCATAGCTTCCTGCTCATTCTTCTTGAACAGTCTTGCTGCCTTCTCCGGATTAGATCTCTTCAGTGCGTTGTAACGTACTTCTCCATCCAGGAATTCCTGATATCCTTCTTCCTTAGGCTCTTTGCTATCCAGTGTGAACTTAGCACCCTCTGCTGCAGGGTTGAATCTGAAGTTATTCCAGTATCCGCACTCTACTGCTAACTGCTCCTCAGTCTGAGCTTTGCTCATACCTTTCTTAATACCATGGTTGATACATGGAGCGTAAGCAATGATGAGTGATGGTCCCGGATAAGCCTCTGCCTCTGCAATTGCTTTTACAGTCTGGTTATAATCAGCACCCATAGCGATCTGTGCTACATATACATAACCGTAACTCATTGCGATTCCTGCAAGGTCTTTCTTCTTTGTCTCTTTACCACCAGCTGCGAACTGTGCTGTAGCACCTGTCTTAGTAGCCTTTGAAGCCTGTCCACCTGTGTTAGAATAAACCTCTGTATCGAATACCATGATGTTAATATCCTCGCCACTTGCAAGAACATGGTCTACACCGCCAAATCCGATATCGTAAGCCCATCCATCTCCACCAAAGATCCACTGGGATTTCTTAGCCAGGAAGTCTTTGTTCTTAACGATGTCCTTACATGTATCACAATCACAACCATCTAATGCTGCAACAAGTTTATCTGTAGCATCACCATTAGATGCTCCACAGTTAAATGTGTCAAGATACTCCTGACAAGCTGCTTTTACTTCTGCAGATGCTTTATCGCTTGCAGCAATTGTCTCAACTTCTGCTTTTAATCTCTTTCTGATAGCCTTTTGGCCAAGTAACATACCATAACCAAATTCAGCATTATCCTCGAACAGTGAGTTAGACCATGCCGGTCCCTGTCCCTTAGCGTTTACTGTATATGGCGTAGACGGTGAAGAGTTACCCCAGATAGAAGAACATCCTGTAGCATTAGCGATATACATTCTATCTCCAAATAACTGAGTTACCAGTTTTGCATATGGTGTCTCACCACATCCTGCACAAGCTCCTGAGAACTCTAACAGTGGCTGCTTGAACTGACTTCCTTTTACTGTTGCAGGTTTGAACTTCGCAACAACCTCTGGTTTTACCTCGATCTCACGACCAAAGTCAAATGTTTTCTGAGAACCTGCATTTGCTTCCATGTTCTCCATAACAAGAGCTTTTTCACCCTTCTTACCTGGACATACATTGACACAAGATCCGCAACCTGTACAGTCATAAGCAGATACTGTCATTGTAAATTTCAGTCCCGGCATACCGATCATATCGATTGCTTCTGTTCCTTCCGGTGCTTTAGCAAGCTCTTCTTCTGTAAGTGCTACCGGACGGATAACTGCATGTGGACATACATATGCACAACGGTTACACTGTACACAATTCTCTGATTTCCATACCGGAATATCTACTGCAATACCACGTTTCTCATACTCAGCAGATCCTGAAGGTGTAGAACCATCAGCATAATCAACAAATGCGGATACTGGCAGGTTATTACCTTCCTGTGAGTTAACTTTTGACTGAATATTTTTAACAAATGCAACTACATCTGCGCGGCCGTCTTTTACTTCCGGAGTAAAGAGTCCCTCATCCGGACAAGATTTCCATGAATCCGGAACCTGAATCTCTACAACCTGTTTTGCACCGGCATCAATAGCATCATAGTTCATCTGTACAATCTTGTCACCTTTTCTTCCATAAGTAGCTTTTGCTGCTTTCTTCATAAGGTCGATTGCCTCTTCCTCAGGAATGATTGCTGCAAGCTTAAAGAATGCTGACTGAAGAACTGTATTGATACGTCCGCCAAGTCCGATTTCTTTACCAATCTTGATACCATCGATTGTGTAGAATTTAATATTGTGGTCTGCAATGTAAGCTTTTACCTGTCCCGGTAAATGTTTCTCAAGACCTTCCATATCCCATGAGCAGTTCAGAAGGAATGTTCCTCCGTCTACTAACTCCTGAACCATGTTGTATTTATTTACATAAGATGGATTATGACATGCTACAAAGTTTGCTTTGTGAATCAGGTAAGTAGATTTGATTGGCTTCTTACCGAAACGCAGGTGTGACATTGTAACACCACCGGACTTCTTAGAATCATAATCAAAGTAAGCCTGTGCATACATATCTGTGTTGTCACCAATGATCTTGATAGAGTTCTTGTTAGCTCCAACAGTACCATCTGCTCCAAGTCCCCAGAACTTACAGTTGATTGTTCCCTCTGGTGTTGTAACCAGCGGAGCTCCAACTTCCAGTGACAGATGTGTAACATCATCCTCAATACCAATTGTAAATCTCTTTCTGTCAACATTGTTAAATACAGCAACGATCTGAGCCGGTGTTGTATCTTTAGAACCTAATCCATAACGTCCACAGTTAACCGGAATACTATCAAACTTAGATCCTTTCAGTGCAGATACGACATCCAGATATAATGGCTCTCCTTCTGCTCCTGGCTCTTTTGTTCTGTCAAGAACATTGATATATTTTACAGTGTCCGGAATAGCGTCGATAAGTGCCTGTGCACAGAATGGTCTGTAAAGACGAACCTTTACAACTCCGACTTTCTCTCCGGCTGCTCTTAAGTAATCGATTGTCTCCTCAATAGTATCGCAGACAGATCCCATAGCGATGATGACTTTCTCAGCATCCTCTGCTCCATAATAGTTAAACAGTTTATAATCTGTTCCAATCTTAGCATTAACTTTGTCCATGTACTCCTGAACGATTGCCGGCATAGCATCGTAGTATGGGTTACATGCTTCTCTTGCCTGGAAAAAGATATCCGGGTTCTGAGCGGAACCTCTCTGGCATGGGTGATTAGGATTCAGAGCATGTTTTCTGAATTCATCAATTGCGTTCATATCTACCAGATCTTTCAGATCTTCATAATCCCAAGTCTCAATCTTCTGAATCTCGTGAGATGTACGGAATCCATCAAAGAAGTTGATAAATGGAAGTTTTCCCTTTAATGCTGCACAATGTGCAACTGGTGTCAGATCCATAACTTCCTGTACACTGGACTCACACAGCATAGCTGCACCAGTCTGACGACAGGCGTAAACATCAGAGTGATCTCCAAAAATTGAAAGTGCATGACTTGCAAGTGCACGAGCTGATACATGGAATACTCCAGGAAGCTGCTCACCTGCAACTTTATATAAGTTAGGAATCATCAACAGCAATCCCTGAGATGCTGTAAATGTTGTTGTAAGTGCTCCTGCTGCCAGGGATCCATGAACGGCTCCTGCTGCACCAGCCTCTGACTGCATCTCTGTTACCTGAACAGTCTCTCCAAATATATTCTTTCTGCCTTCTGTAGCCCACTCATCTACATGCTCCGGCATAACAGATGATGGTGTAATTGGGTAAATAGCTGCTACTTCAGTATATGCATATGAAGCATGTGCTGCGGCCTGATTACCATCCATGGTTTTCATTTTTCTTGCCATTTTGTTGTTCCTCCTTAGACATTATTCAAGAAAACTAATTCTTTACATATACCTTATATTATAGTCCGGCACTTCTTAAAAGTCTAGATATTCTCCGTTTCTTTTTGTTCCTTTTTTGATACAAAATTAACGACGCTTCTCTTTCTAATGCAATAACACTAAAAAAGCTGCCTAACAAGCAGCTTTTTTCTTAATCTTTATTCGATTATATACAATCAAAACAAATGATACAACTACAATGGTTCCGGCAAGAACCTGTGATACCGGAATTTCTGTACCCGGAATCCAAAGCTGATCTGTTCTTAATCCCTCGATCCATGCTCTTCCTGCACCATATCCAAACAGATACATCAAGAATACTTCTCCCTGGAACTTTTTATGTCTGCGATACAACAACAGTAATATCAACAAGGCGAGACACCACATAGACTCATAAAGATATGTCGGGTTCACTTGAATATAAGATACCCCATCCACTGTTTCCATGTGTTTTCTCATTAAATCCGTGATATCCGAAGATCTGACTGCATCTACCGGAAGTTTCATAGCAAATAATCCATCTGTATACTCACCAAATGCTTCCCTGTTAAAGAAATTTCCCCAGCGTCCGATTGCCTGTCCAAGTACAAGTCCAAGACCTGCTGTATCAAAGATCTGTGCTGCTGATAATTTCTTCACTTTTGCAAATACAATTACTGTAAGAACCGCTGCGATCACACCGCCGTAAATTGCAAGTCCTCCCTGTCTGAGGTTAAAAATACTAAGCAGGTCATCTTTGTACATATCCCATGAAAAAATCACGTAATATGCCCTGGCACCGATAATTGAAATGATTACTGCACAAATAGACAGATCATAATAATCTTCTTCTTTCTGTCCAGTTCTTTTTGCTTCATATACTGCCATAAAAATTCCGGCAAGAATCCCAGCACCTATGATCATTCCGTAATAAGCAATATCAAATCCAAATACCGTAATATGATTCCCTACTGAAGAAAGATGTATTCCCAGATGTGGAAAATCAATCGTTCTAGTCATTTTTCATACTTCCTTCCACACTGTGATTATACATTAAATCGGAATAACATAATATCGCCGTCTTTTACTACATATTCTTTTCCTTCCAGACGAATCAGACCTTTTTCCTTTGCAGCAGCATGACTTCCACATGCAATCAAGTCATCATAAGAAACAACCTCTGCGCGGATAAATCCACGTTCAAAATCAGAGTGGATCTTTCCTGCTGCCTGCGGTGCCTTTGTTCCCTCTGTAATTGTCCATGCACGGACCTCCGGTTCACCTGCAGTCAGATAACTGATCAGTCCGAGGAGCTTGTAGCTTGCCTTGATCAGTTTCTCAAGTCCTGACTCAGTAAGACCAAGATCTTCCAGGAACATTTTTTTCTCATCATCATCTAATTCAGAAATCTCAGCTTCAATTTCTGCACATACTACAAATACTTCACTTTCTTCTTTTGCAGCATACTCTCTGACTGCCTGAACTCCTGCATTGGAAGCTCCGTCATCTGCAAGATCATCTTCTGATACATTTGCAGCGTAGATGACCGGTTTATATGTCAGAAGATTATAACTCTTAAGCCACTCCTCTTCTTCCTCATCTTCTACTGCGTCAAATGTCTTGGCAAGTCTTCCATCTTCCAGATGTGCTTTGATCTTCTCAAGAAGAGCCAGCTCTTTTGCCGCTGCCTTATCATTTCTTGCAACCTTAGTTGTCTTTGCAATTCTTCTCTCCAGAATCTCAAGGTCTGAGAAGATAAGCTCCAGATTGATTGTCTCAATATCTCTGAGCGGGTCAATACTTCCATCTACATGTACAATATTACTGTTCTCAAAACAACGTACTACATGCACGATAGCATCTACTTCACGGATATTTGCAAGGAACTGATTTCCAAGCCCTTCTCCTTTTGATGCTCCCTTTACAAGTCCTGCAATATCTACGAACTCAATTGCAGCCGGGATGATCTTCTTCGTGTGATACATCTCGCCAAGGACATTCAATCTCTCGTCCGGCACAGTTACAACTCCGACATTCGGGTCAATGGTACAGAACGGATAGTTTGCAGACTCCGCTCCTGCTTTTGTCAGTG
>OKSH01000879.1_pt1 | contig 29706 bp, 32 predicted proteins | sample 1601231 | NCBI WGS metagenome assembly OKSH01 (sample SAMEA3541596, study PRJEB24748) | human gut metagenome | biome: human gut; feature: human-associated habitat; material: faeces | place: China | collected 2012
GGGCCTGCGGGCACCGTTACCGACCGTGCCGGGCAACCGCTGGACTCCTGGCGCCTGATGCTGCAGACATTCGCGGCAATCGTAGAAAATACGCGGGAAAACCTGATCCCTCTGGGAAAACAATATACAGACCTGTCGAAAGCCCAGGCGGATATCGCAAACATTCCTGATGGTGCAGTGATCTATGTACTGAGCCCGCTCAGTGACGTTCTGGCTGATGAGTATAAAAATATCAGTGGTGTACTCACGACCACTGGCAAACAGATGGCGGCAAAGGGCTATACCGATAATGTTATCAACAGCCTGAAATCGTCTGGCCTGATCCCTGAAGTCATGAACCCGGAAACCGGTTATGTACTGGCGTTTCGCGATCCGGAGTCGAAGCGTTCCTGCATCCTCGTAACCGTTACCGGCCAGGTTGAGATTCCCCTGCTGCAGTACCAGAACGGGTCGATTGAACGCCCGGCGTTGCAGGAGGAAATTCAACGGTTAATTCCCATGACCCTTGATCCGTCCACCGGATACATTATGGCCTGGATAGATCCTGTTACCCGCCGCATGGCGTTGCGGGTTTCGGTGAGTGGTGAGGTTGATATTCCGCTGCTGAAAATCGCAGACGGTGCCATTGAACCGGAGATGCTGTCACCCAATCTGCAGGGGCTGGTCCCCGTTTACCTGACCCCGGATAGTGGCTATGTCATGGCCTGGATTGATCCCGTTACCCGGCGCTGTGCGATGCGGGTTACCGTTACGGGCCAGGTAGAGATTCCGCTGCTGGCGATTGGTAAAAACGTCATCACAGCCGACAATCTCACCGATTCATTACGCGGCTCGCTGATGCCGGTAGCTCAGGACGTCGTGAGCGTTTATCCGGATGCAATACGATCACGAATTGCAGAGCTTACAGCCCGCACCAACGACAAAGACGGATCGGGATGGGTACCTTTGTCATCCCATATCTGCCGGGCATTGTACGGTGTGAATACCACCGGCACGGCGCTGGAATATCGGCGGTCGTTCGGCCTCAAAGTTGCCGGTAAGGCGCAGGGCGTTCCTTTTAATCCCGGCTCAGTAGCCTCCATCACCCGCAGGGGACGACTGACCAGCCCGACGATATCAACACCCTCCGGCTCGTTTTCAGCAGGCGACTATTACAGCTACGAGGCATATAACACCAACTCCAGCGTTTCGGAAACTGCGCCGGGAAACTGGAACGGACAGAACATCTATCTCGGCGATCTGCTGGTCTATGATGGCACCAGCTGGAGTATTCAGCGTTCCCCTGGCTCAGGAGCCGCGCGAAAGAACGATACATGGTATCTGGTCACCTCGGCTGGAACATTTGCAGGAATGACGCTCTCTCCAGGTGACGCGCTGTTATTCCTGACCTTACAAACTGCAGGCGGCGGATTTCTGCAGCCACAATTTGCCGTCCTGAACTCCTCCAGTGATCTCCTGCTGTATGGGGGGGAGTTTTCCCCGGCCTCAGGGCTTCCTGGCTCAAACCGTCCGAATGTCCTCTACCAAGCATCAGCTGGCGGGAGCGCTGGAGGGGAAACGTATGTAGCTGGCGATTACGCCATCTTTGATGGTGTTAACTGGGTGAGGATCGCCGGAGAACCAGTTTCAACGGTTGCTGCCGGACAGAGTATCAGCCTGCGATGTGCTGCGAACGCGGATGAATGGGAGTTCAGGCGTGCGGATAAAGCGGCGACGTCGGTTGCAGTGCGGATGAAAGCACAGGTTGCTAACGCTATGCGTCAGGGGATCTGCCAGAAGCTGCTGCTGATCGGCGACTCGATGTTTGGCAGTGGTTCCTCTGGCACAACGATTATCGCGGCGACTGGCCGTATTGGGGAGGTCCGCTCGTATGGCGGTTCCACGTCAGATCAAGTGGTGGGAATGCTCCAGCAAGAGGCTTTATCCTGGGGTGATCGCTGGGCTGGGCAGGTAATAGGCGCATGGCATGGGCAGAACAACCAGCCGACGACAGATCTGGGGGCCGCCCAGGTACGTGAGGCGTCCATAAAGCTGCATAAGCTGGCCTGGGCGATGTTCATTCGCGTGCTGTTCCTTACTGTGATGGGGCAACGTCAGGCGACATGGAACGGCGTGCGGATGGTTTATACGCAGCATGAAAATCAGTTTGCCAGAACCGGCGCGCTTTATGAGCTCACGGAGTGGTATCGCCGAATGTTCCCCGAACAACACGCCGTAGTGTACGAAATCATGTTGTCTGCGGCGACGGATGCCATAGACCCGACATTCCCTGGAATGACGGAGAAACAGGTTGCCGGGAAATATGGCGTGCTGCCCTGGTCCTTTTTCGCCAATGCCCTGATGCCCTCCGGACTGACAACCAACATGCTGAACTACCAGGGAACATGGAGCAATGCGGGCGTGCCATCTGGTGGCTCACATGCTGATTACTACCTGCGTATTGCCGCAGGAACTGTAGGTAATGTCATCGTGAATAATAACGGGTCATGGTCAGAAATCGCCATCGATATTACCCATATGAGTCCGGCAGGAGGCCAGGCGCTGGCGTTTGGCGGTGCTGGGTTTGACCTGGGCGCAGGATACACGCCGATCCCGGCACGGGACGGCATTGCTGACATACTGAACAACAATTATTTTTTCAAATGAGGTGAAGAATGGGACAGGTTGTTAATCTCTACGGGGCAAATTTCACGGATTCCCGATTGCCGATCCTCTACAACTATCCGGGGCTGAATCCCGGATCGTTGTTTTTGCTGGACGCTGTGATGATAGACCCCGATTTCAATTTCTCTGCAACCGGGACAACGGTATATACCGATAACCTGGCGGCAGAAGTGGCCGCAGAACTGACAGGGAAAACCGCGGCTGATTTGAAGGTGGCATGGAATAACACGCTGGTCACCACCGGCTCTGCGCCGGAGGCGAAATTTGAAAGGACGGCAAAAGGCGGGATACATGGCATCCTGTCACTGGTGAATCAGGTGTCAGGTCACCGTGGGCGGTTTACCTGCCCGGGCATCATGCCGTATGTGGCCGAACATCAGCACGATCATAAATTCCTGCTCATTATGCACTATCAGGTTACCCGCGTCGGCAGTGGAACCCCTGCAACGCAGACCACTGAGGTGCTGATTTCATCACAGACGTCCCCATCAACGAACCGCCTGATCGTAGCCCGTTTACCGAACGCCGTTTCTGCGGGTCCGGCGCAGTTCAGCCTGCAGTCGGATAAAAACGGAACAGACTTTACAGAGAATATTTATTATCAGGATATGCCAGTATGGGGGGCGGCATCAGGTTTCGGCGCGCTGGTGAATAATAATTGCAAGTCGTTTGTAATGTACCGGACGCACCTGATTGATATTGATGCATCCGGGATGGCACTGGCTGATATTGTGGCGGCAGAGCAGCAGCTGTTTAACGCCAATTTTAACGCTGGGGGGAAATACGCGGGGGACACTATACCTACCAGCCCATCGGCGCTGCCGTAGTATTCGTTTCGCGCTGAGATAATGAGAAATTTCCCCGGTTCAACTCCGGGGCATTCGCCAGTTTTGAATGACCAATGATAAAGATTAGCGGCTATCACCATTGATAGCCGCGTAAATATTAATATTGTGTGATAGTAAAACAATCAACGTGTTCCTGAAGAACGCGTGCAATCTCTTCTGCTTTTTTTACATCAACTCCTTTTTTGAAACAAATACTAAGATGCCCTCTATTGGAATCGAGAAAACTAAACTCGGCCTCGGTAGGTTGGCAGTACAAAAAAGTTTGAGCCTCTCCTTCTGATGGAGTACCAAACTCTTTTACTTCAAATTTATATTTTGCAAATTCACTTGATAGCATAAAAATGTCTTCCCGGTTAATTTTTTGAATGTATCTCCACCTATTCAATCAATTATCTATAATAAGTGCAACGACATTTGTCACAATTTGTCTATTTTTGTTATGAATTAAATTCAGAACATTTTATCGGCTATCACGAGTGATAACCGATAAAAACATCCCAAAATTGGAAGACCTTGTTATTCCTCACGTTAGCTTAAGAGAACCTGGTTCCAGCTACATCTTTATCAGCCGACAGAATTTCTGAGGTTTTTTTATCGGTAGCTGTCAGGTCATCTTTCCGGTAACGATAGAAGTTCCCTGTCCACGCTACCGGGAACGAACCGGATGTACCGATATAGCGAGACGTCGGCGCAGCCGGTACTGTTGTCGCTACAGATTGCCAGCCCGAGGTGTATACCTGGACCTGATTGAGGTAAACATAGATCCGCTGCTGAGTATTGTCTTCACTGACCTGACACTCCACAGCAAGCTGGTGCGGACTCCCGTTGAACAGCGTTGCCAGCTGAGACGCGAGTGCATATTGTCGACCTCGCACATACAGGGAGATAGCCGATGGTGATGCCCCGGAAACGGCTGTAATGGCCATGCCAAGCATAGACGCTGTCGCTAAATTCAGATTAGAAGTGGAAAAACTGAACGTCTGATTATTGACGCCCACAGTCCCCACGCCAAAATTGTCTATTTTCAGCCATTGAGTAATAAGCCAGTGCTTATCCCCTGGCTGAGGTGCGGCTACTTCTGGCAAATCAAAAGTATCGCCATTTACACCAACAAAACGCATCCCACCATTCTGGTATAAATGCGACTTTGAAAACGTCGCGTATGAGTCAGAAAACGTCAGGCTGTAGATTTCAGCACCGGCAGAGACGTCTTTTGCGCCGCCATATATCCCCCCAGCTCCGGCATCATAGACAGCCTTTGTACCGGTATTGATAGAACGATCCGGGTAATGTTTTACACCAGTGTTAGCTTCTACGTCAGTATAAATTTGAATTAACCCCATTATAACCACCCTTTATTATTTAAAACATCACGTGTAAAAGTTGCGTTTACATTTGCGCCGTAATCCAGTGCCAGTTCTGGTGTCAATGAACCACCATTACCATTAATCTGTTGCGACGGATGAAGTGGATCGTACCGCAAAGAACGCGGAGTAAGTCCCGCAGCAACATCTTCCATGTCTCCCGAAGAATCGGGATTGGCGTGGTTAATAAAATTCTGTCTGATATCTACATTACCAATAGCGCAATAAAAATCCGGATACTTATCCTGATAACGGTGATTCAATTCAGTCATTTTATTGAAACCGGTTGAACCGGTAGGCTCGCTGGATGAATTAAAATCTGCCATGATAAGGATTTTTTCACCGACAGGTTTAACATACTCAACCATAGAATCTAGGTTTTGCATAATTAAATCTGTTTCACTTAAATTATTGCGGCCAATCCAGAAAATATTTATACACTCGTCGTGTAAATCAAACTGTGTTCCTGAGGTGATGCTTCCGCTTACATTAACGGTTGTTATTGGGTACACAAATAAAGGCACCTGCACCGATACAGGAACTGCATCTCCTGCTGTTTCACGGGTAAATACAGCGCTCGTTCCATCCCAGGTAAAAGTCCCGTCAACTCCCGCAAGATTGCACTTTAAAGCAACCGGAGCAGCCAGCGAGCGGCATGGGCCGGGGAATGCAGGGGTCAGTGTCACCGCGCCACTTGCCGGTATTGATCCACCCACGGGGGCGTAATAGGCCGGCTCCCCACCCTGGCGGGCTGCAATCGCATCGCTTGTCTGGCCGCTCAGACCAAAATTGTACGTTGGTAGCCCGGTCAGCTCGTGCAGTCTGTTAAGGTACGCCCCGTTGTTGATGAACGAGTGCCCCCAGCCGACGATTCTTTTTCGTGCAATGTACGCATGCGGGGTCATATCCGGCAGTTGTGCGTAAAACAGTGCGCCGGGGGGCGGGTCAGCGCGGTCAGACTGCCAGACGATACGGTCGACACCGTCGGGCCGGGGAGCTGTCTCGTTGCTCTCACCATTCGTGATCTGTATCTGTTTTCCAGTCTCGGAGTTATACACAAAAATCTGATAATAACCTGACGCTACATCTGTGAATGGCAATAGCGGGTTAGACTTCGGTGATAGCTGGGCCAGTTCACTCTGTAACGATTTAATATCATCAAGTGCTTTCCAGTAATCCTCGACCCGAAAAATGACATCCCGGTTCTTATCAAATACTGTCCATGCTGTAGGGTTAAATGGGAAGTCAGAGCTATTCGAAAATGCAGATGCATGGCTAAGTCTGGTAAGGTTTTGGGCGTCTTCCGCAGGCAATATTGAATTAACATCAAGCGAAACACCATTAACGGAAAGTTTCGCAACGTCAATTTCCCTATAGACGCACTTCATATAGTTGTAATAGACATTACCACGAAGAGCCCACATCATATTTTCCACAGAATCCTTCGCGATGTAATCATAAGACTCAGCAAAGGGGTAATTTTCAAAGTCCATCACTCTGAATAAACGAGCCTGGCTCAGAACCTCAACATTCTCCTTATCTTCCTCATCAAGGATGTTGCGCTCTGATACCGCCATTCCGTTAAGATTAAATTCCCTTGTAGCTATAAACGGAAAAGACCAGTTCAGAAGCGTTGTAAAGTTTCGGCCCTTCCAGTAAAAAATAACATCTCTATTAGCGTCAAGACCTAGCCGATCATAATTTTCAGCAAACGGGAAATCTCCGCCATGCGGATCAGATGTCAGAAATATTGTGTTGTCATTTAAAGGCAGCAGATTTTTTAGAGAATCATACGACAGCATCTTACGGCCGGTAGCCTGTAATGTGCCGCCTGTATTCATATACTCATCGGCCAGTGAACTTCCATCAGTACTGCGCACCCAGGTAACAGCCCCGACCGGGATCTTCCCATCATCTGCTGCAGCCTGAGCTTCGGCCAGGGTGGTGAACGGCAGGCCAATTGCAGTGATGCTATTTTGCGCGTCGCTAATAGCTGCGGCGACCATCGCCAGAACCTGGCGCCAGGAGTCCAGCGGTTGCCCGGCACGGTCGGTAACGGTGCCCGCAGGCCCGTTAACGAGTTCGTCCAGGCGAGTGGCGTTATCAAGCAGCACCGCGGGCGACGTGCTCCCAAGTGGCGGATCAAAGGCCATGTTTTTTGCTCCAAAAACGGTGTTCGCCCAAACGAGGGTTTGAGCGAAAAGAGTTAATTAGGGGTTGTTATGGGGTATTACGCGACGTCGCCGGGGTATGTGGCGTCATCGTAGTCATAAAATTCAGCGCGGTATTGCCGGGCAGTTATCTCGCAGGTTCCATCGTCCTGCGGCACTATCTCGGAAACAATGGCGTGATACAGATCGCTCTCAGAACTACAGAAAATTAACCGGGGAGGCTCAATTATCGGATCATCCAGCAGGATATCGGCGAACTCAGATTGATACGGGACGGATACCTGATAGTTGTCGCCTGTGGGTGATGCTTCAAACAGCCGTGATGCTTTTCCATCCTGATAACGCAGATAGACGCGTGGATTTGCAAAAGTCCAGTCCAGCGGCTCCGACACATCGAATGTGGTCACCCCACCAGCAGTAGTCATCGACTCAATCAAACACGAAACGGTGTTGCTGCCTGGGATATCATCGGTCAGCACAATACGATCCCCAACGTTGTAACAGAGCGCGTCCAGTTCCGTCGTCGTTTTATGCGTCATGCGCTGCAGCTGGTATTTTCTGAGTCGGCGCATACCAATCTGGTATGCGTGATCAGGATTGCCTACACCATCAGCCCGGTATGCCTCTATTTTCAACGGCGTTGGGTTGCCAGGCAGACGGCATTGCACCGTCTCTTCTGCCCAGGTCGATCCGTTGATATAGGTTACGTCAACACCATCGTAATCGTCGTCAGTCACCGTGCTGAAATCGGTCTGCATCTCGGATACCATCTCGTGAGGGGTGATAGCCCCGGTCCAGGGTTTAACACCTTCACGACCCACTGATGCAACAGACTGGGTATTTAGCAGAAAATAACTCTTTCCGGCTGCAGCGATTTTCTGAAGCATTTCCAGCGCGGAAATACTGTCACCGGTGGCAAAATCGAAATACTCACCGTTCGGGGTCCAGTAAGTCTGCTCCAGGGCATCTATTGCCTCAGTATCCATTTCCATACCAAGAGAACGGCCGACGTGATAAAGCGCACCTGAGATACTACGGGCAACGCCGGAGTCATAAATGCGCGTGGCCACAACGTTTACGCGCCGGTCAGACTGAGCCGCCAATTTGCCCCCCGTCTCAACCGTAACCCCCATCAGGGTGACGCCAGCATAGGATGTTGGCCGAGACAACAAGCGACCACGCAACGCTTGCCAGTACATCGAGTCACGCGCGTTATTGCTACCCTGTTCATTGCGGCGGCGGCAACGCACCTCAACCAGCCCAGGAGAAGAGAGATCAAAACGCTCTGTAAAACCCAACCCGTTGATATTTTTAAGCGCGTAAACTCCCTGCCTGCTCGTCCAGCCAGAGCCAGATCCATAAACACGGTACTGTATTTCCCACTCACAATGCCTGATGCGTTTTTTGCCTTTGCTGTCGAATCCGCAAATGCCAGACGGAAAGGAGAAATTCACCTCGAAAGCGTCCACCACTTCAGATTCCGGGCAGGCAAGGAACGGCCCCATCCAGGTATTGTTGTCGCTGATCCCTGTAGCCTGATAGTCAATCATCGTGCGGGGTGAGAAGCCAGACCAGGAAGGATCAACCACTCCATCAATCAGCCGCTGAACCGTTGCGGTCGTACCGTCCGCATCCGCAATGCGGTACTCGTTGCCACGGTGAGCCAGCGCCAGCCGTTGTGTTCCCTCCGGTATCCCGGAAAATGCCACTCCGGTTGCACTCCCATACGCCAGCGTAACGTTAGCTGTGATAGCCGGGCTACCTCCGCTGGACGCGGTGCCGGAGGTGAATACAGGACCGTCTCCAAAAACAGCTGCAGGCAGCGATGATGAGGTAATGTCTCCGCCTAGCCAGGGGCTCGAAGCCTCAGCAATCATCACAACACCGCCGCTATCCTGCGCCAGTAATCCTGACCCGGTCAGGCCCTCGTTTATCACCTCTAGCAGGCCGGGCATATTCACATAGTCTGCAACGAGGGAAATAGTGTACTCATGTCCCTGCCAGGTGATCGTAAAAGTCTGGCCGGTACCGGAGTAATCATATGTTGATGGGGAGGCATTTGCTTTCAGGCTGGCCGCATTTCCACCCACCCCGGGGATCGCGTCCTGCTTTGCCGTATAAGTTGCAATAACCAGTTCGTATTCAGTGCCGTTAATTTCCAGGGAAACCGGCATACCCGGATAGGGATTAATTTCACCCAGAGAGTTACTGGCGAGAACGCTATATCCCGACGAGGTTGACACCAGAAAATTCATCGGGGCGACGATCGTAACAATGGCCCCCTCAACCCACGACTCAGGCAACGCATTGCCTTCATCGTCATCATCGTTGCCATCATCCAACCCGTTAAACGTCACGGATGCGCCAGAAACGGTCATACTGTCGGCGTTGATATCTGTCGAATCTGGCGAGGTCTGGGCCATATCAAGCCCACTCCCGCTGGAAGTACCACCTACCTCTGTTGAGTTGAACCAGTTTTCACTTCGCCGATCTCCTGAAACATCTGCTCCAGGTGAATAAACGTTGTAACTGAACGAGTCCCCTAATGCTGAAATAGGTGTTGAACCCACACGGATATCACCATTTGTAAACGCGAAATTCCCCTTTCCAAGGCAAACCATCATTTCGACAGTCATTAGCGTTGGATCATCAGGATTAAAGCGCGTCACTGGCTGTACGACATAATCTGGATAGATACGGCAACGCCCAAACACTTCGCGGATTGGGTCGCCAAGTTTCGCCTGGTTCGCTTTGACTGGGTTTAAATCCAGCCCCAGACCACTGGAGGATGAATAGCCGCCTTTATCCATGTTCGACATGGTGATCAGCACATACACAGCCGAGGCTGCAGCGATGGCCGCCGCTGCCCAGGCAGCGATAGCAGTTGCCGTCACTCCCTCACCAGGGATCGGGTAAACTTTTACATCGCTCTCAGCACTGATAAAGCATAAAGGCCATTCTGCCGGTGGGACCGGCTTACCATTCACCTCAAACGTAACACGCTGCACCATATCGTTACGGTAGTTATCGACATGCTGGAGCATCCAGTCATGTATGGTCGTATCCCGGTGTTCATGCGTCTCCAGCGGTTCGCCAGGCAAACGCGACGGGTAAAGGCGGATTGTCACTGGTAATACTCCACTTTCAGAAACTGACGTTCAAAACGCGCCAGGGGAAGGATGGTTACGTTGCGCCGGGGATTGCATTCAATAACGTAAAGCGCTCCCTCCATTTCGACGACAACACCAAGGTGGCCGATCATATTTCCCATATAGCAGGCGGCAACCGCACCGTTGCACGGCTTGCAGGGAGTCAGGTCACGCGAAAAACTCTCGCAGACTTCCCCCATTTCAGTGCTGCCACGCTCTTTAATCACCGCCTCAAACGCGGGCCATTCAGGCAGCCCCAGGTCCCGGCGGACCTCATGTACAATGCCGTAGCAGTCGAGAACAGGAAAAGTGCGGCCGCCCATCTGCCAGCGGACAGTCAGGTATTTGTCAATGTTGAGCATAAGGAACCTATCGGGAGTAACGGAGACCCTGGAAGTACGTCAACGTGTATCTGTCACGTGGCCAGGCATAATCGAGCATATTTTTAAATCCGGCAGTGACGTTTACAGTAAGCGGAGTCCAGGAGCCTCCTTTAACCGGCATGACGTAAGGCGGCTCCGCTGGCGCGGTAAGGTCAGTGGAAATGTATTTCCTGAATGTGATGCTGGCAGTGGATATGGCATCAATGACTTTGCGAATAGCCGTGGATACAACGCCGTCGACGTTGCATAGCATAAACTTCAGGTCCTGCGTCCCGTCTTCGTTTCTGGCAGGAAGGGAAAGGACAATGGCACAGGCAATAAACGTTACTGTTTCGCCCCCCTCGGTAACCGCCGTAATGTCCTCATACCCCTCACACAGATAATGCGTCTGGCCGCCAATATCGATCTGCAACGTACCAATGATGACCTCCGACCCGGAGGACGCATAAAGGCGGTTAATCGCTGTCATGTTTAGGCCACTCCTTGTTCAGCGCGATATCAAGTAGGGAGCTCCCGACAATCCACTCCGGATATTTCCCCCAGCCAACTGGAGCGAGTGGACGCTCTCTTAACTCAACAGTTGCTGAATAACGCCAAAGACCGGGTTTAATAAAGGCAGGACCCTTATAAATACCGACAAATCGACATTTAAAAAATTTAAGGCCAACAGGGGTTTTGCATTTCATGTAAAACCATGCAACACCATCAGTTAATACATCCCTGTACCATGCTTCAAATGCCTGTGCTTGCGCGTCAGTTTTAAACTGCCAGACAACCGTATTATCAGTCGGCACTGATGTATATTTTCTACGCTGCCTGGCAAGCCCCCCCACCCTATCGGTTCGAATCATAGGATCAGTCGGTTCAAATCCATAATTATCGTACGTTGGTCCGGGTATACAATCATGAGGATAATAAATATCGGTCATTATTTCTTACGCCTCCCTGGATAAACTGATTTAAGTGAGCGACCATAATTCTCAGTTGGATTAATAACTTGGGAAGTAAAATATTGCTTAAGCCTTTTTTCAGATGCACGCTGCCGCTGATCCCACATTTGGATCGTTGCATCGTCCGGTTTCCCGGTGTAAGTGTTATTGAACTCAACATGCAACGGGTTTCCGGCAAGGGAGCGCTGTTTCCGCACCTGCTCCAGTGTGGAATCTAGTTTTGCCGATGTTCCTGCCGTCGTAACCCGCTCCCCTTTTTTCAGCAGCCAAGTGCCCGTTTCCGGAATTTTATCAATGCCGTCGTGCGCCATGCCAGCAAGGGCGGATGCAGAAATTGCAGCAACAAGAGGGGCTGTGACGCCAGCCGCTGCAGCCAAAGCAGCAGGAGCCAGAGCAGGACCAACAATTGGTATGGCGGCAGTAGAAGCATATGCTGCCAGTTGGGCCTGCAGGGAGGTGGCCTGCGCATTCGCTACCATAGGAGCAATAGCAGAGGCTTGTGTAGTTTTCCCCACAAGCAACTGCACCCCCTGATATACCAGCCATTGTGCAGCAAGCTGTGCCAGGGTCTGGATGACTGTTTTACCAAAACCTTCAACCATGTTACTCAGGGCATCGCCAGCATCTTCAGACTGAGTTGCAAGATCATATAACCCCTGCTGGAGATTGCTTGTTACTCCTCCGAGCGCAGTATTGGTTGTATCCGCAGCGATCTGATTGTAATTGGTGGCCATGTCAGCATAGTTTTCCCATGACGACTGAACGCCGGCCAACCAGTTATTACGCATTTCATCCTGTGCAGCGTAATAACCCTCAAGTGCGGAAAGCTCTTTCTGATACCCTTCATCTTCCAGGCTTCCACCCTGATTTTTCCATCCCTGCCTTAATTGCGCCCTCTCGCTATTACGTTGTGCGTCCTTGTCACTTAACCCAGCACTATCTGTCAGTGCAGCAGTCTTTTCCTGCATCTGAGTAACATATTTTAACGAGTTATCCTGAAGCTTATTCAGACGTTCCTGAGCAACGATCTGATCGCCAAGTTTCGCATTAACCTCAGCCTGCGCCAGAACCTTATCCTTGCTGGCGAGTAAAGATTGTTCATCTTTACTCAGCGCGCGTGTTTTCGACGCCTCTTCTATAACCGCGAATTTTGACTGTAAAGACCACAAATTTTTACGTTGCTGACTGATGGTATCGTTAAGCCCCGTATGCTGTTGCAGCAACTTTAACTGCGTCATCAACTGCAGGGTTTCGGCATCAGTCTGATCAGAAGAACGATCACCAGCAGAAACTTTAACGCCTTTTGGTTTCGGCGTTTTTTTTAAGGTGGCCTCATATTCTTTCTTGGCTGCGGCCATATTGATGGCGTAATCAGCCTGTAGGATATGCCCTTCTTTCAGAGCTTTATTTAATTCATTCTGCTTGGCGGTATACTTTTCAAGCGCAGTCTGCGATTTAGCATAATTGGCTTGTGCTTGAGCGGCATATTTCTGTTTTTCAGATTCTGCCTCCGCTTCCTTTTCGGCCGCTGCTGCGCTGGCTTTGGCAATACCTGCTTGCTGCTGCGCCATATCAAGAGCCAGTCGGGCCGACTCCCTGTCATTCCAGAAACGGGCTCTGGCTTCATCGTTTACATAACGATCATTTTTCCTGAGATTCCAGGTGTCATCAGCCTGCTTAAAAGCTGATTGCGCCTTGCTTACCATCTCCCCTGCGGTGTCAGGCCGCCCCAAATCCAAAGCAGCATCCCACATGGATTTAAACGCGCGTTTCAACGAATCAGCAGACCGCTCAATCGTCCCCATGTTATCGATCAGGCTCTGAGTCTGGGTGTTAAATCCCTTCGTCGCCGCATCATTAGCCGCCTGAAGTGCGGCGGCTTCATCTCCTGAACGTTGTAACTGAGCAACGTAATCAATCTGCTCGGCTGTCACATTATGAAATTGTTGCGCCATCGCAACCAGGCCGGACGTCGGGTCATTGGTCAGTTTCCCGAACGCTTCCGCAACCTTTTCAATGGGGATACCAGATGCCGTAGAAAATTTTACAACTGACTGGCTTAGTTCATCAAAACGCGCACCCGCCCCCACGCCAGCATTAATTAATGCAGTCAGAGAATCAGTGGTTTGATCAAAGGTGAGTCCTGCTTGCTGTCCCGATTTTGCCAGTGCCAGCATTCTGTCGGTAGTCAGACCAGCCGTGTTACCTGATAGCGTCAACGTCTTATTAAAATCGGAAAGGGTTGACGTTCCCTGATAGAAGATATATCCAATTCCGGCACCTGCGGCGGTCAAAGCTGCAACCCCAACGGCCAACGGACTTACAGCTCCAAGTAATCCTCGAAATGTTGGGATCAGGCCACCAAATGAGTCTTTAACCTGACCGCCTTGCTGGAGCAAAATTAGCCATGGGCTCTGCCCACCAGCTAACTGAGTTGCGACATCAGTAAGCTGCGCAGGCAACATGCGCATTGCATTATTGTATTGGCCGATTGAAATACCGGCACGTTTTGCAGCACGCTCCTGCCGCGTGAAAGCTGCGGTGACCTGGGCTGTACTGTCGTTCGCGGCTCTACCTAACCCGCTCAGCTGCTTATTCAGATGAGCAACTTCCTCATCAAATTTTGCGCTATCGCCGTCAATTTTAACGACCAGATCACCCACTGGCTGGGACATAGCGAACTCCTCCAGGAATGCTTTCGGCTATCGACATAAGTTGCTCATCTGAATCCAACTCACTTTCTCCCTCACATTTTGATAACAAACTAAAATCAAGGGAGGTAATTCCGTGTTTATCCGGATCGGTGAAGAGACTGACAGCAAGATAACTAAGATTGGCAAAATGAGAGTCCAGGAGGTCGTCGCTAAAACAATTATCCTGGTAATACTCAATCCATTCGAACCATTCAGAGGAAGACATTTCCGAAAGCATTGCGCGCCAGTCTGGCCGTCCAAACTCCCTGGCTAATCGCATAGCAAAGCGACGTGAGCGGGTCAGGACTTTTCCAAATCTGGCTCTTCCTCTTCTTCAGTTTTCTCAGGGTCATTATTAACTGGTGGGATCATCCCTGAAAGCATACGCACAAGTAATGCAGCGCTGCCCAATAACCCTGGTGGATATTTTCGTATAATTTCAGGGAAAATATCTTTCCCTTCACGTTGCTCTTCATCCGCCTCGCTCAAGGATAATGCAACGAGCATGGCCTGATCACGCATAGTCAACAAGGTGGCCAATTTAAAGTTTTCTTCAGGTGTGCTTTCCTCTGATGGTAATGACTTCCGCTCTTCAACCATAAATTCAATATATTGCATTCTACTGTAAGCCGATAACTCAAACAGTAAAATATTCTCACCATCGGGATTTAATGTGTCTTTTTTAAGATAAGTCATTTCATTACCTTTCGCGGTGCCTTAGCACCGCTGACAAATATATTAAGGGTTAGTTGAAGCGTTATCTTCAGCCAGAGAAGGTTTACCTTTATTGGTGATTTGTGCACTACGGGTAATAACTTCGTTTCGTGAAATAGTCTTACCCAAACTATTTACCCAGCCGGTGAAAACATCAACTGCCCCATTTGGATATTTAATTTTGTAAGATTTTTCATCACCACTCATAAACCAGTCAACCAGATCCTTCTGGCCAGATTCACCAGGTTTCCAGGCAAGTGTTACGCTGGTTTGACCGGCTGACTTAACACCCTGAGCTGTTGCATCCCAGTCAGGCGCATCATCATCAATATAGGAATCATCATAGGACTCTGCAGTCAGTTCCCCAGGTGTTAATTCCTTAACCTTTGCCGTTCGTGTCCAGCCGACATCACTTAACGGATCATCGTAGGGATCACCAGTTCCGGTATAAATCCAAAAAGTTGTCCCGGCACCTTTCGTCGGCGTGGTAGGTGTTGGAGTTGGCATATAGTCCTCACATAATATAAGTCAGGGAATATTGGAGATCGGCGGAGCCCCATGTAGTGGCTTCATCGTCACGTTGGTAGTCGTACCCGGCAACGCTGATGGTTTCAACGATACTGGCAAGCTCAGGAACGTCAGCCATGGCCGGATAGATGCGGGTTTCCATCCATTTATCCAGCTCGCTATCGGTAGCCGTTGCTTTAAGGAATACTTCAATGTGAAGGACAGCCTCCCACTCTTCCTCATCAATACTGCCGCCCGTCGCCTTTGCATCAGTAAGATATACTGCGACCGCGGGTAACTCTTCTGGAGCCAGGAAAGCTGGCCGACCGTCATACCAGAATATTTTTCCGGAGTTGATTGACTTCAGTTTATCCAGAACAGCTTTTCGTACTTGCGGGTGAATCATTTTGTCACCAGCCTTATCTGATTTTTGATCGCAGCCATCATTTCTTTTGGCATATCAGATGCCATCAGTTTGGGAAGTTCTTCTTTGAATGCAGCAGTCAGGGGGGTGGCCAGAGGTACTTTCACCACTTCTACCGGATAACGAGATTTGCCGGTTCGTCGAAGAACATGCCAGCGACCATTATTAAGCTGTTGCACAAAAGCACCAGGGAAGCTGAAATTCCCAATTTTCAGAACGCTTCCAGAACTGCCGCTATCACGCTTATGCCGCGAAAGCTGAACACGGACATGCCCCAGCTTTATTGCCGGGAGATTCCCACGATTTACTCTGATGGTAGCCATTGGTTTTTTAGGGCTTGCCCGTTTAAGTTTGGCGCGCTGCATGACCAGTTTGCGCTTAACCTTAGTCTCTTTCGCCACTCGCGTAGAGCTGCGGCTGATTGCCCTTCCAGCCACCCGGTTAATGGACTGGGATATCGCACGAGGAATGGCATTTTTACTGATATTGCTCAGGTTCTGCCTGAGCTCTTCCAGCCCTTTAATCGTCACCTGTGACCTCCTCAATCCAGATTTGCGGCTTACCATTAAAGAGGAGCCATCGGGTAACGGTGTAAACCTGACTTTTATAAATAACCTCATCTCCCCGCGCCGACTGATAGCCAGCGCTGAAGATAACCAGGTTAATCCCATCCCCCGCGACCGGCCCCAGCTCAGGCAGCAGGTGACTTTCAACAGCAATATGCTCATCGCCATTAATAGTCACCGTTCTGCCCAGCCTTTTCGCCGTCAGTTCATCCATTCTGCCAGCCATATTGTCAAAGGCATTAGCCATTGATTTTGACTTCCAGGACGGTAACGCCTGCCGCAGCATCCTCCCAGGCAGTCCCGGCTAACACCGCATCGGTGTCATCCAGCTGAACATTTCCAGCTTTGAGATATACCTTTTCCCCGGCGGTCACGGCATCAGCTGGCAGCTTAGATAAAAGAAAGACACCTTCAGCGAATCCGTCGCCAGTATCACCCGGCTGAATATCGGTAATTGCAACCGCAATCATCCCGCCTAAAGAAACGGGTGTACCGCTGAGAATTTCCTCGGTACCAGAATTTTTCACGGGGATGGTTTTGCCGTCTTGCACATAATTTTTAGCCATAACGTCTCCTGTCAGCCCCGCAGGGCTGATTTCAGGTATAAAAAAAGCCCTTCCGGGCGTCGTTTTCAGAACTGTAATGGTTACTGGCCGCTGGATTTCACCAGGCCGCGGTAATCAAGCGGCGCCACACCAGCATCGATACGAACTTTTGTAGCGATACCGTCAGTGGTAAACCCTTCCTGCTGATCAATGTAAGGAGTATCAACACCATTCAGATACGCCACTTCGATGGTGTCCGTCCCTTTTGCCGCCATCAGATACCAGGCTTTTGCGTCAGCTTCGTCAAGGCGGGCCTCTGCAATCACATCTGCAAAATTCTGGATCGGGTTAATAATCCCGGCGTTGATATCCGCCCCTTTTACGCTCGCTGATTTAATCGTCTGGTTAGCCAGTGTCTCCAGCGCGACCGGCACCAGCATAAATGCCGGGCGGATGTTCAGAGATCGTTCTCCCTCTTTCTGCAGGCGCATCAGTTTACGGGCATCGTCCAGGCTGCTGACGGAAATAGCACCGGTGGACAGGTTCTTGTGGTCTGCGTGGAATAACGCCTTACCATCTGAGAGTTTTGGGTTTTTGGTCAGAATGGCGTAAACAAGGTCACCGATAGTCGCCTTAGCGGCACGGCCCATTTTCATCGGAACATCTGTGAGCTGGTTCAAATCATCATTGATGATTGCCTGGCGAGTGATGGAAAAAATTTCTCCGTAGGTGGCTAACGCGATGGTTTCACCTTTATCGCCGGTAGTCACATACTTATATTCAGCGCCTTCGCGAACCTGCCGCAGAGACGGGAATCCGCCCATCCCCACACGATGCGCGGTCTTAAAGTCCGACAACTGGCCTTTCTTTGTCCACTGCTCAAAAGTTTCTGCAGCTTCGTCCCAGCCCTGCAAAATCGATTTGTTGGCGACATCAAGAAGGATGTTGCCAAAATCAGAGGTGCTGTGCGTCAGCGCCAGCCCTACCATCTGCATCGGGTTATAGCTGGATACGCCAATTCCCCGCTCAGTCAGGGCCATGCGGGCATATTCACGCAGGGTCATGCCGTTGTAGACATTGTCACGTTCCTGATCTTCAAATCCGGCACGCGCCATCAATGCCTGGCGAATACCATCGGCGACAAAATTACCGTTACCTGCATGAATATGCGCTGGCGTGGTTTTCGCCGATGGTGAAGCATCTTTACCCAGCAGCGCCAGTAGTTTGTCTTTAGCCTGATCGACAGAGCAATCCATATCTGCTACACACTGCGCCTGCAGTTCGGCGTGTTTACCACCAAACATCGCAAAGAGGTTGTTAATACCATTAACGCGATCCTTTTGCTCAGCGATTACCTGAGCACGAATGGTGTTTTCGTCAATTACGGAAGGCTGGCTCACCACCGGCTGCTGCATTTGTGGTTGCTGGGGATCGCGTTGCGTGGTAGCTCGCGGCGGCGTTAACATGTTGCGAATATTTTTTGGCATCTTTTCGAAGTCCTCAATACGTTTAGACTGGATACAGGCCATAGCCTGAAGAGAGGGGGTGACCTGGTCGGCAAAACCCATAGCGACGCATTCTTTGCCGTCCATCCATGTTTCATCTTCCAGCATCGCCGCTATTTCATCGGGGCTCTTACCCGTTTTCTCTGCATAAGCAGGGATCAGAACAGACTCAACCTTGTCCAGAAGCTCTGCGTAGTCACGCATATCGTTGGCATCACCACCAGCAAAGCCCCAGGGCTTATGGATCATCATCATGGTGTTTTCAGGCATGATGACCGGATTACCTACCATAGCAATGACCGAGGCCATAGACGCGGCCAGACCGTCGATATGAACGGTAATTGACGCACCATGATGTTTAAGAGCATTAAAAATGGCGATGCCGTCAAAGACATCGCCACCAGGCGAATTGATATGAAGATTAATATGGGTCACATCACCAAGCGCTCTAAGGTCGTTAACAAACTGCCGGGCGGTCACGCCCCAGTAGCCGATCTCGTCGTAGATATAAATTTCTACCTGATTGTCGGCGCTGGCCTGCATACGAAACCACGAATTACTTCTTGCGCTGGCTTTCGGACGACGGGGCGTCCGGTTCTTTGACTTCGGCACTGGTGCCTCCTTTATCGTTTGCAGGATCGGTGTCAAACACCAGTCCCAGTTCGCGGTTATCATCAACTTCAGCCTTGCGACGACGTTTCACATCATCCGGATTGCGTCCGCTAGCTCGCACCCAGTCAGATTCTGTCGCAGCACCACCTCGGATTTGCGCTTTCCAGGCATTAGCCTCTTTAACTGGGTCGATCCACGGCATGACCGGACCGGAATAAACTGCGGTGTAAAGCGACGCCATATCCAGCCCACGTGGTAGCTGTATTTCGCCAGAAGCCACCGCCATTTTTAACCAGTTTCGGTACATTGGCCGGGTAATTGCTCCGATGAACCAGTCCTGAAGGATCAGATAACCGTCTGTTGATTCAACCAATTCCTGGCGCTGAGCGCTGTACGTTCCATCGTAGTTTCTGGCTGTACTGGAGAAGCTGAGACGAGCACCAGCAGCAACGGCGCGCAATTGCCCATTTCTGAATGTTTCAAGATTGGGATTCGGGCGATCGGACTTGATCATCCCGATGTCTTCACCAGGCAGCAGATCATCATAAATAATGCCTGGCTCAATCATTACGTCGCGATTGTCTTTGGTGGTATCATCAGTAAAACTTTGCCCGTCTCCTTTTTTTATGTACATCCCCAGAGCAGCTGCAATGCGTGCTGCCGTTAACTCCGCATCCTCGTATTCTTTCAGCGCACTGAGGCGCATGAGCACACCAGAAAGGAGAGATGTTCCTCGGGTCTGATGAAGACGGCGGGTAAATTTGAGATGAAGCATATTCCCGGCATCGACATCTTTCGTATCCAATTGACGGCCGGTAACAGGCAGACTTTTATAGACCAGGTACTTTTTCGGGCGTCCCCAGTTATCGACATAAACCCCCTGACAAAGTTGCTGTGACTCATTGTTGGTCATCGGCACAAAATCAGCCTCTAGCGCTTCAAGCCAGAAAGGTACACCAGCCACCGGATCAAGTCCCTGCGCTGAGCCACTCACCATCTGAGCGAAAATTTCCCCGTCCCTGAGCCAGCTCCTGAGCATCAACCGCTCAAGCATCGGGCGAGTAAACTGCCCCGTGACCTCAGGGCTGACCGACCATTCAGCCCACTTCGTTCTGATTTGTTCAGCCAGTTTCTTCGCTATATTTCCGTTCTTCAGCACCGGGTGGGGCTCAACAATAATTCCTTTTGCACCTACCACCCGTTCCTCAAGCTTATCGAACACGCCGATAACGAGATCGTGATTATTGTCCAGCCAGCGCGCTTGCTCACGGAGGGATACAGCACCCATCTGGCTTAGCTGGTTAGCGGAACGGTTTTCCCTGCGCGCCTTGTGTGTTCGGGTGGGCTTAACAGCTTCATATGCCTGGATCATTGATTTCGAACGTAACCTCGCAGCTTTCCATCCAGGGGAAAAGATGCCAATCGCATCATCTAAAAGGCTCATGGAAACCTCGCGAGCTTATAGCCGGGTCGCCCGTTACGCTGAGCCAGCAGGGAAGCAAGACGACGCTCCCATTCCTGACGCCCTTTGCGGATTTCGGACAGGTTCTCCAGCGTCATCTGCTGTCCGTTGAATGTAATAGACTTACCATCCAGCACAGCTATTTCCGCATCGGTATAACGCTGGATAATGGATTCAATATCGGTTTGTTTCACACCCAGCCTCCTGATGATGTGGTCCAGGGATTGTTTTCAACGTCGGAATTATTTGCCTTCCTTTTTTTCCTGCTGTGCGTCGTTTTTTCTGGTAACGTGGATGACGCTTCGCCAGTTTCCGACGGGCTTTCTTCGATCCACGTTGTCCGCCTCGCCCATTCAGGCGCATCCGGCCATTTGATCTTTTCGTATCCGTGCAATATGGCCAGCGCATCGGCATAAACGAGTAGATCGAAAGCTTCATTCGGACCTCGGCCCGGTTTGCTCCATTTTCCATCGGGTGAACGTTCCTCATAGGTCAGCTCATCGTAAAACCAGCTGCCGAGCCATTTAGGGAAATGCACATAGTTCGGGCCGGGTGATTCTCGCCACAGGGCGTTATTCACCTGATCTTTCAGCGCATCAGTCTGAAGAAGGTAAAGCGGCACATCGCCAGCGGCTTTTGCCCGGCGAGTTGATCTGTCAGTGTTATCAGGAAATGTTCGGGTAATTAGTTTTGAGCGTCGGACACTGTCGCCCTTGAAGAGGAAAATCTTTTTACCAAGCCCATCCCGGCGGCACTTACGCCAGAACTTGTAGGCGTTATCGGTGACACCATCCTCACCGCCGGAATCGACAGCCATCGCCATGAGCCGCATGCGTTTTGACGGGTTACTCGCTAAGGGCCATGACTTTTCGAACACGTCAGACAAAAGTAAATCCCAGTCTTCCGGGTAACTTGCCGGATCGATGGAATAACATTCACCGTGCTCGTTTGCCCGCAGAGACTGGCGGATGTTGTAGCGATCGACCAGCCATCTCTCACCCTGCTCACCGTAGCCAGTCACCTGAACCACGAAACGACGGGATTTACCGCCCTGCACATCAACGGTTGCAGTCATAAAGAGCACACCATCTGGTACAGATCGCTTCGGCACGTCTTCAGCGCGTCGTTCGAGCATCTCACTCTTACGTTGTTCGAGACTGGCTCGGGGTAGATAAGGCCGACCAAAGTCGGTATTAACTACCGTTTTCAGCGTCTCTTCACTCTGGGTGGACTCATATTCCTGCTCAGCAGTCAGGAATTTGTATATCATCTGCGACCATGTCTGATATGCAGCCGCAGGCCCCTCCATCCAGAATGAAGCGATGCGTGATCGCCGCGGCTCCCCAAATCTGTTGCCATCACGGTCTATTTTTTCTCCATCGCGTAACCAGACATGGCGGATATTCAGTTCACGTTTCATATCTGCAGTGATCCTGCCTTTGCAGGCCGGGCACTGGAGATATGCAGACTCACTTGCCACAACGGGATCAAGTGAATCCCGGTAGCCCGTCATATTTGCAACCTCCGGCTGAAAATATTCTCCGCAATGCGGGCAAGGCCAGTAAAGGCGGCGGCGGTCACCACGATTAAACAACGATAATATGCCGGTAGTCGGCGGTGCCTCATGTGCAGTGTTTGGTCGCCATTTCGTGTCACGAATATCTCGGCCAGGTGAACTCTCAACCAGAGTCATGCCGCTGGACATAAACGTAGTGGTACGTTTCGAACCCAGGGAAAATGCATCACCTTCCCCGTCGATATCTTCAGGAAAGCGGTCATAGTCAGTCAACGCCACGCTTTTATAGTCTGACGACGACATAATGTTGACTGACGGCCAGCCCAGTTTGAGATAGTTACCGGCCCGGAAGGTGCGGTCGTGAACGTTATTGTCGTTACGACGCGGACTGAGTCGCGATTTTACTTCCGGACTACACCGGAATGTGCGATCGAGGCGTTTCTTGGAATGTTCACGCGCTTTCTCTTCGGAGACCTGAATAACCAGCATGTCAGCGGGATCACAAACGATGTTGTAGACAATCCAGCCATCAATCAGGCCAATCGTTTTCCCGGTTCGGGCCGGTCCGACAAACACCACCGCATCATATTCACGGGATGCCAGACAATTCATCGGCTCAATAATGTAAGGGGCCAGATTGGGGTCCCATGGTACGGAGTTACCCGCCCCCATCGGCACACGCATATATGAGCTGACCGCATCGGCCACCTGCATACGACGTGGGGCACGAAGAATACCGGAGACATCGCGGCGTATCCCCCTGGCAGATGCCCGTTTTGTCATCAGTCCTCCTCTGGCTCATCCTCCTCTGGTTCAGCGTCCATTACTTTTTGGGCAACCTGATCGCGCAGGTCATCAATCACGCTTTGCACGCGTGATACCGCAACCGGCGTAAGTGCACAGTCGCGCTCAAGAATGTCCGGAAGTGTTTCAAGTACCATGACGACGGCTTTCGCCATCATTGAAAATTCACGTGCGACGTCTTCGGCGGGGATAAGTTGCTTGGTATCTACTTCAAATTTCAACCGCTCGTTTTCTGCTTTCCAGTGAGCGAGGCGATCAGGGGGTGTCATCTCTTCAAGATTCGATGAGGAAACCGTCGGGATCATTAATTCTGTCAGAATATCGGTGACAAGATACAACTTAAGTTTGCTGTTGCTTCCCTGGGCGGGACTGACATTTTTTAGCCTGGTAGCGACGGTCTGGCGGTGTACGCCAGTAATCCCGGCAAGCTGGTTGATATTGAGTTTTAAAGTAGCGATTTCCTGGTCCATGATGGTGAACACTTTTTATACGATTCGACATCATTGAAAATCCGACATCTGGAAAATCAATAACCTGTGCACATGATGATGATGACTATGAAAAATGAAAACTAGCCGTTTTCCGCGAGTCCGCCGCCCCGTGGTAGCCCCCCCCTCTGGGAGGACCCTTAAATGATAATGACTATCATTTGCATGTTTCCAGAAGGAATTGACCATATAGACACTTAGACGTCAAAACGTCCACATATCCCCTTCCTGACATCGACAATGACATTCATTCGCATTATCAAAGCCCCTCGCGATGTGAAGGGCTTCTGTAATGCGTGCGTCTACAGTGCAGATGGAGACAGCTCCCCTTCTTCAAACCATGCGTCAACAGCTCGCCCGTCTGCTGCGCGATAATGAATAAGGTACTGATTGGGGCTATGCGTATATTCAGCGCGAGCTTTGATATGCCCTTCTTCTTCACTGATAGTAACGGTTACCACCTGCCCAAGTTCATGTTTAAAGCTCATCGGTTATTACCTCTTTTAGATATAAAAAAACCCCGCCGAAGCGAGGTTATCATTTGACTGAAATGTCTATTTCTTGAATGCCTCAGCATAAGCCTGTGCACTCTTTTGTGATGACTCCATTATGTCATCAGTCAGCGTTTGCTGACCCCACTTGGTGACTTTACCATTAACGAACGTTATAACCAGTCGATCGTTAGCCAATTGTTCGTTATCAATGATTGTGTAACCATAGAGAGCCTTATTCCAGTATATCCAGCGTTCGCGTTCCTGGTTCACATCAGTCCTGCGTGGCGACCCCATGATCTGCATGACGTCGTTTTTATTCATTCCAAGAGATAAAAGCATTGATCTCTGGTTGTAATCTACTTTCTGGACTGTTGGCGCACATGCGGTAATTGTTAAAGCTGAAACACCAATTAATGCTGCAAAAAGTAACTTTTTCACGTCCCTATCCCCATCGGTTTGTTTGGGACAGATTAACAGGGGAAACAACAGTACCGCAATTGAGCACGGCATTATCACAGGCACTCAGTGAATGCCTGCTGTAATGCCTTAGCTCGCCTGCTCTGCGCTGGTATCAAACAGCGCCAGCGCTTCGGTCGACTCCTGAACTGCTTTGATGGTCCGCGCCACCACTTCGGATTCAGTTGTCACGCGACTGTACTGCTGGATGAACAGCTGATATTTGAGCTGGCTATCCTGGACGAACGCAATAGCCTCTTTTGCGGCTGCTGTGTCGTAGTTCAGGGTGGAAAACAGATTCAGTCGGATCTGTTCTGCTGGTGTGATCTCTGACATGTCTTACCTCTGTGCGATGTGGGGAGCATTATCGAGCCATCTCGTAAGGTGGCTCTGTAATGCCCATAAAAAAACCCGCCGCAGCGGGTTTGGGATAAAGAATACTCTCTAAACCAACTCACCAATGAATTTGGCACTTACCCTAAGCCGAGCTTGAGGAATTCCTTTAACGGCCCCTGATAAAAGGTACCCCCCCTGCACTTCTACGATGCTCATTTCCATCGTGTAGTCATTTACACCTTGAATTACATTCACTGCCTGAGGATTATGCTGCGAAACATGCAAATCTAATGTATCGCCCTGAATATGGCCTTGGTAAGTGAACCCGAAATCCCCACCGTTGATGGCATTGTCTTTTACTACTACAGTGCCTTGTCCAACATCATGGTTATTGCTGCTGAAGGTTACGAAGTAAATACCGTTTTTCATGTCACACCTTATGTTGTAGCCAATCGGCAAAGGCATTATAGACACGCTACTTACGTGGAGAAAGATGGCATTTTAATAACTGCCGGATATGACTAATTTTTCCCTCTAAATATTTCAGGCCGACGTATGTCGGCCTTATCCCGGTTGCACTGCTCCAGCGCCGACAGCAAACTGACGTTCAAATCCAGGCTTTGTCCCCACGTCAGTCTGTCAGGGATTGGTGGTTGCGGGGTATCATCCGTCAGGCTGGCAGGGAAAGACACTACCGGCACCTTGACATAAACCGTACTCGTATTGCTGTCCAATTAAAAAGCCACCGGTTAACGGTGGCCTTTGTAATAACAATTCACACTATATTTAACTGATTCATTGCTTATCGATTTTTTTTAGTATCTCTTGCTTGTCGGCATTACATTGTTTGAGAGAAATCAGTGTATCGCCATACAGTTCAGCAAGCTGTCCCCAGGTGACCCCTTTGGGTATAGCTGGGGCTGCGTTTATTTTCCGTAATTCATCAGGTATAGAAACTATTTTTGCTGCTTGCCTGACATTTGCTGCAGAGATAAAAATTGTTCCTATATAACCCACTGAATTTAGTATAATTATTGCTATGACAAAATATCTCATTCCCTTACTGCGCAACTTCCGGCACAGCTTGTATGCATCAGCACCGACATAACACAGTGATATGATCGTCAGCACTGAGAACGAGATGGCAGAAATGAGATATGTTATTGAAGCCATTAGATTAACCCGCTCAGAAAAGTAAATTGCAGCCAAGTAATATGAGCCAGCAACTAGAACCAGTACCGAGGCAAGAAAAGCCACTGAGTCTTTGAAAAAGGTTTTTATTAAAGCTAATGGGGATGAATCAATCATTATGGTTCCTGTTATGAGTAGTTGTAATCCCAAAAAGATACACTACTTGATCACTTCAGGCACTGCGTGCGGATGTAGTCCTGCTACTGACTGATTGCCCGGTAGTAGGCCTGCCAGCGGTATTTATCTAACCGCAGTTGACGCAGGCATTGAGCGTTTTCGACGTCCGACTGCAGGTCTTCGTCACTGTCTCTCCCTGCGTCACTTGCTTTGCACGGCGCCGTCATCAAATCCGGGGATGGCATTGGCAGCGTCGATGGCACGTTGGCGCAACTGCACAGCATCATCGTCAAACCGGCAAACAGTACGATTCGGAGACTGGACATATTTCACCACGTCGCGGGTTATGGTTCGGTAGATGACCTTGCCCTCTTCTGTAGCGGCAGCGGCCTTTTGCTCAACAGGCTGGATAGCCTTTTCGGCTTTCTCTTTTTTCTTCACCGCCAGGGCATTGATATGGTCAGCGTGAGAATTCCAGCCAGAACGCCATGAGAAAAAACAGCAAAGCAGCAGGATAACCACTGCGCTGATAATGGCGGTTAATCGGCTCATTCATCTATCCCCCAACATGCCAGTGCGCTTTCCTGATCACGACGAGAGACCTGGCCGTAACAATTGTTGGAACGCACGCGGCAATCTTTTCCGCCATCAAAAATCCACCTGCGAATTTCAGCGCAGGCGCCTTTCCGGTCACCGGCATTCAGCTTGCGGTAGAAGGTGGAAGGAAAGCATTTACCGGGCCCGATGTTATAGGGGCAGAAACTGGCAATCCCGACCTTCTGAGGAGGTGTCAGATGAACGCGCACATTCTGATCAACCCAAGTCAGCGCCTTATTGCGCTCAATAGCATTCACCCGGTCGCATTTGACCTGGGTTAATTTCATCCCCTTCGTTACAGGCCTGCCATCTACCCGGGTAGCTCCGCGGCATATCGTCCAGATGCCAGCGCCATCGCGGTATGACGTGAGGCTATTGCCCTCTTTCTCATTCAGGAACTGATCCATGAGAACGGGAGCTGATGCGCCCGCGGCGATAAGCGCCAACATGGCCGCGCTGAGTTTTGTTTTCAGGTTAGCCATCGCTATTCATCCTGCGGTGGCGGGCCACCATAACCACGATCGAGGGACTGCTGATACATCTTTGTCCAGCGGCGCTTAAAGTAGAGATTGGTTAGGTAAGTCGCTACACCGATTATCACGCCGCTGGCCAGAGCAATAAAATTCCAGTCAAGACCATGAAACCAGTCATAGGTCCTTGCCAGCCCCGTACATATCAGGCCGCCTGATGAGCAGTACGAAGCCGCCGAAAAGATTTTGTCAGGCATTTTCATAGTCTCCACCTCCGGGTTAACGGGGTGCTGTGTGAATAAAGGGGCCAGGCCCATCGGGCTGATTTAACAAAGAGCCGTATCGAAGATGATTCCCGTGAGCCTGAAAAAAAGAAAGGCCACCCGTAGGCAGCCTTTGAATGCTGTAAGCCTCTGCAAATTGAGGCCTAGGTATCGTTTTAAGTCCGTGGCATAGAAACCACTCTTAACATGCTACATAATAAAATGCGGACCGCGCAAAACTTTTTTGATAAATTAAAGGTCCACAGCATATTAAGGTTCAATTGTTAACTATTAGTGTACTAAGGAATGTTATGACGAGTGCAGTTGCGGTAAAAAAACCCAAAAAACTACGAATTGGCTTCTATACGAGTAGTTCTGGAACCATTCGAAGCAACTCTGTTGCCAAAGCTGCGATCGATAGCCTTTACAGCACTTGCGTGAATGTAACTAACAATCATTTCGATACTACATATAAAAATAAAAAGTTGAAAATTGCGTTTATAAATAAAGACACTAATGCCAAATATTATTTTGGCTATATGTCTTGCTCAAGAGAAGAGTACCTCCTTCCTTATATTGGCGATGAGCACTGGAAAGAACACAACATCCCATTGGATGATAAAAAATACATTGTCGAGCGTACTTATTTTTTATATTACTATGAAAGCGACATTTTGATCCTTACGCAAAACCATCTTGGTCCAAAGGAATCTGATCTCGCTTATCTTCTTTATAGCCAAAGTGGACAGCCTGGAAACAATTTTTCTTTCCAAGCCATTTGGAAGAAAGAAAGTATTAAAGAACTTCTCGAAACAGGAAGTACACTTAGAAGCTGCGAACTTATCCTCGCTGCTCCACGAAACTTCGATGTGACTAATTATCAGTTAGATAGTTCTTTTTCGAAAGAACTATTAAATATGATGATTGGTCTTGGTGGTACGCATTTAAAAATCAATCTTAGAGGGAGAGCTTCTGGAAGAGTTAAAGTTAAAGGCTACCTTTCGGATGTGGTAAAAGATGGTATTAAAGAATTATTAGAAAAAATGCCGAATATTGTCAAAAAAGCAGCAGTAACACAGCCAAAAAACACTGCTGAGCAGAGTCTGCTTGAACAGGTTCTCATCTCGGAAAAAAATATACATACCGTAAACGGCTATGGCACAGATAGCGATGTGCTCCAAGCGATGATTTCTGCTAAAATTGATAATAATGGTTACCTTATGCAGTACGACATAAGCATTAAGAAGGTATAGTTTATGTTATTGAGATATATAGCAAATATAATAGGAAGCATTTTTTTGACATACTTGTTATTGAAGTATGTTCCTTTAATGCAACATAATGACATTCTCACATCAGCAGGGGTCATCTCTACTGTTTCAGGAATCTTATTTGGTTTTGTGCTTGCTACTATTTCGATTTTCAGTGCAGCTAGCGCCAATTCAAATGGGGTCTTGAAAGCTTTAAAAAACAACAACATACTTCAAGGCATAGTAACTAATTTATTAGCTGCTGGAGCGACACTAATTACAGCATGCTTAATTTCACTTATTGCCATGTTTGCCAGCGAGCAATTAATTTACAACGACAAAAAAATAGAGTTCATATTCATCATTCAATCATTATCACTATTGATAGTAGCAATTATAATGTTTGGGTTTACTTGGCGTAAAATTAATTGGATTTTACCATATATTTAAAAGGGCGTCCGTGCCCTTTTTTTTCAATCCATATCTAATCGTACGTCTAACATAGACAAACAACCATCTATGAAACCTTCAGCCATCTGTATTTCAATACGTATCAGCTTCTCATCCTTCTTTCGCGCTTTAGCAATTTTCCGCTTCGAGATACCATATAGATAATGCGCAACCAACAGCGAATGCTCATAGGGCTTACGTTTTTGAAGACGCGCTAAGCATCCCTCGATAATAAGAGCGTCATCGTCAGTACATGACTGACGGGATTTGCTTGTTGGGGGAAGAAGTCCTTTGAAACCAGCGGCTATTGATGAGTAATCGACTCCGGAACTATCATTCGCAGCCCATCCACCCCAACGCTCTAAAACTATCTGAATATCACGCATGTTTTCTCCACTGTTCATGCTAAGACGCCGATTGCCAGCGCACGATCCAAAAATCGATACAGCAGCTCCAGCTGTGAGCCGTGCTTCTCCTCAAATGCAACGCCTCCAGCGTGCAACTCGTCGTGATGCGCTCTGCAAAGCGGCAACACGAACAAGTCGTGCGCTTTTGTTCCCATTCCACCTTGTCCATGGCCTATCAGGTGATGGGGATCATCTGCTGGTTTGTTACAGCAGACACACGGCTGAGATTTAACCCAGCGCGTCCAGCTCTCGTTTACCCAGCGGCGGCGCTTTGGTCGCAGCATGAATGATTCCGGAGTTTCAGGATCTA
>OKSH01000887.1_pt1 | contig 29547 bp, 27 predicted proteins | sample 1601231 | NCBI WGS metagenome assembly OKSH01 (sample SAMEA3541596, study PRJEB24748) | human gut metagenome | biome: human gut; feature: human-associated habitat; material: faeces | place: China | collected 2012
GCATTCCCTTTCTCACTTCCAATATCCAAAAAGACAACACGATTATTAAATTTTCATTAATATATTACATAGATTTGCATAGTGTCGTGATTTCATGTAATTTCGAGGCTATAACCATTTTAATCCATTTATGGAATTTCTTATTATACTTTTCTTACTCGTACTGAATGGCATTTTTGCCATGTACGAAATCGCGCTGGTATCTTCCAGCAAAGCACGTCTTGAAACTCTTGTAGCCAAAGGTAACAAATCTGCCCGAGGAGTATTAAAGCAATTAGAAGAACCGGAAAAGTTTTTATCTACTATCCAAATCGGTATTACACTTATCGGTATTGTGTCCGGTGCTTATGGTGGAGTTGCCATTGCCGACGACCTTGTTCCTCTGTTCTCTCTTATTCCGGGAGCGGAAGCCTATGCGCGCAATCTGGCTATGATTACTACCGTGGCAGTGATCACTTATCTTTCTCTTATCATCGGGGAACTGGTACCTAAGTCCATAGCTCTCAGCAATCCGGAAAGATATGCAATCTTATTCAGCCCGATAATGATTCTGCTGACAAAAATCTCTTATCCTTTCGTATGGTTACTCAGTATCTCCACCCGCCTGCTGAATAAACTGATCGGACTGAAAAGCGAAGAACGCCCCATGACACAGGAGGAAATCAAAATGATTCTGCACCAAAGTTCGGAACAAGGGGTGATCGACAAGGAAGAGACGGAAATGCTGCGTGATGTGTTCCGTTTCTCGGACAAACGTGCCAATGAATTGATGACGCACCGCAGAGATGTTGTGATACTTCATCCTGACGATACGCGGGAGAAGGTGATGAAGACTATCGAAGAAGAACATTACAGCAAGTATCTGTTGGTGGACGAACGGAAAGATGAGATAATCGGTGTGGTGTCCGTCAAAGATATTATCCTGACAACAATTTTTCCATCCACTACTTTATCAATATCAACCCCTGTAATAGTTAGTTTCTTATTCGTTGGTTTGATACCAATAAACTCTCCCTTATGAGTCCCCTGCATAATAAATTCAGAGATAACATAATCGCCATCTGAATACTGCTTAATAATGTTCATAGTGTAGTCCGGATAAGTCTTTTTTACCTCGGCTAAATGCTGTCTCATACCGTCTAATCCAAGCGGTACCATTTTTTCTCCAACTTTCAGTACGCAATCCTCCGAAACATATTGAGAAAGCTCATCCAGTAAATTATTTGAAACAATTACCTCATAAAAATATTTTACAAGCTTTTTCTTCTCCATAATACTCACCTTTTAAACTGTGCTTTGAGTATCATTCAAGCAGCTCCAATGCTCTCAGATTTCCCCATCACATTAATGTAAAATCCTAAGAACCATCTTCTGGCAGGGATACTCAAATACAGTCAATTTTTCATCATCTGCAAATCCACATGCATGATAACACGCCCTGGCAGGTATCCCTTTTGGGTCGCCGTCTTGGAATGTAACGACGGAAATAATATCTCCCACAGTAAACCACTCCGTCATTTTCTCAATCAATCTTTTAGCAACACCTTTCTTTCGATACTCAGGATGTACGGCAAGAAAAGACAATTCTTTTTCTCCCCTTGAACACATAAGCATTCCTGCAATTCTACCATCTTTTTCTTCCATAATTGCTTCATCATTGCTGATGGCACTATATACTGCTTCTAAAAATTCCTTTTCTTTATACCCGGCAAAATCATCTTTTACCAGTTCCATCATGGATAGTATTTGACCTTCATCGTTCTTTGTTACATACCTTATCATGATCTTTCCTGCTTTCCATATCATAAATAAAACATTGACCCGGAATCCACATAGTCCAAATTACGATAAATATGCCGTGCCGCTTTTTCGACAATGAAGATGTCATAATTATGTTTAAACAGCATATTCATAAACACGGCGTTTAACCCAGAACAGATTTCACCGAAGCCAACCTATTTTCACATGCTCTCCTCTGTATATTCTAAACCATTCTCCTGGCACCACTCAATCGCCAGTTTCCTGTAATATTTCGCCTGTAAATCATACCACTGCTGTGTAATCCCCATTCTATCAATCATATCGTCAAATCTCCTGAACGCGCCCCGCCCCCGTATGGCATAGCCCAATTCTTCCGCCTTTTTACCTTTTAAAGTCCAGATAGATTCTTCCATGATATGATATTCGTGAATTTCAAATTTTGTCGGAAGCCTTAAATAACGTCCCAAGTTTTCTTCTATTTCATGATCCAGTCCCTCATTATCCAGACCAGTAACCAGTTCATCTACAAGGAATACACTTTCTCCTGTTTCCAGATCCAAAAAATATGTGTAATTATCATCTGCCATTTCGATCGCATGCAAAATGACATTTAAATTTCATTGCTAAACCTCCTGTCTTTTGTGAATTAACCATTAAATTTAAGACCAATAAAATGTGGCTGCTCAGCTTTTTAAATCACGGGTTATTTCAATAAGTATAACATAATGAGAAGAAAGATTCAGTAATTTTTCACTTTCATCGTGAAGTCCTATAATGAATTTTAAGTTCTATCCCCTTTCCCCTATCTTTGGAAACTTATCCACCTCACCTCACGTTAAAACACAACTCCATTTGCTCCAAATAATTCCGCTTTCCCGTATAGAATTAAGGTTTTCGCACGAGAAACACGGCGGTTTCAATATGTGGTGGAACGGAGGTTTTATACTACATGGCAAAAGCTTTTATTCAAAAAACATGGCGGAGTAAATTTTTCGGCTAATCACCCCCCACTTACCCCTTTTTGATAAAAATCACCCCCTTGTACAATTACTACCCCTCCAGTACCTTTTCACGCTCATCTATCCTACCCATCAATTGCTTCCAACTCCCCGTCAATTTCTTCTGGTTCAAGCAATAATTTTTTCATCTCCTCTGGTAACTATTACTGATTTTGTAAGTATCCACTCCGCGACATATAATAATGCTAATAGCTAGTTTTCCTCCGAGAGTTTTTCCTGTTCATCTAATTCTGCTAAATAGAATTGTAACTGTCCCACATCAGTAGGATCAAACTTACCTATTTTCAATTCAATCGCAATCATACTTCTGAGCTTCCGATGGAATAGCAGCAAATCGATAAAAAACTCATCACCATTTACTACTATTTTATATTGATTTCCTATAAAAGCAAACATGCCACCCATTTCAGATAAGAACTTTTGAATGTGATGAATGAATGTCTGCTCCAATTCACGCTCACCATCTTCTGGTGCCAATTCCATAAAATCAAACGTGTACTCATCCTTAACGGCTAATTCGGCCTGCTGTTTATACTCACCTGAAAGTTGTGTCTCATAATTTGTCTAATTTATACAAAATTTCTCAAATGTCTTTATTGAAATATTATGTATCAAAACATCTTTGGACCAGCCATAATTACGGGTCATTTTAAAGTAAAATTCTCTTTCCTGTTTATCCTTGCATTTCTCTAATATCAGATATATTTTTGTCCAATTTATTACTGCCACAATTGTGGCACGTTTTCATTTTCTTAAAATGCTACAAAGAAATTTCTTATGCGCCATAAGTTTCTTCAGAGAAACCAGTCTTAGCTGAAAAGGCTTCAGCATACCGTTTCTGCCATTCTAACGTGTGATTATTCCATTCATAATGCCCCTTTTAAATTCTTACACCATCGGTGGCAGAATTTAAAATATCTACTCATCCCACATTTCTCGATAATATAAAATATAATCTTGCACTAATTCTGGATGTTTTAAATATAGTCCTCTACAAAGCCGTTTAAACAGCAACAGCATTTCATTAACTTGACAGAAATCCAACATTCCATCCATAATATATGCTATTTCCTGCACATCTGTTATATTCCCATCTAAAATATCATTAACTATATTTGTATATTGCAGAACTGCAACGTTAGATAGTGCCTTTATTTGTTCTGCCATCCGCATAATTTCTCTATCCATTGATCAATGATTCCTTTATTCGTCTAAAATCTAATATAGCCAATATATCTTCGATTATCACGTCTCAAACATAATCTAAGAACAGAGAGCTTAATAAATCACTACAAAATCATTTGTTTTATTTGCTTTGCCAAACTTCTTAGAATTTCATAGAGTTCCGCTTTTGCAGTCAGATAATCTTTACCGAACGCTTTATTTGTTAGTCCTTTTAGTATATCGCCTGAAATAATTTCAGACTCACGTACGTACTGCCCTAAGCCATAATGAGCAAGGCAGTTACGAAAACTTCTATCACATAAACAGCTATCTATGTAAAAAGTGGTATTCTTGTATGCATTCAGTTCTTTAATAAAATCACAAAGATAGTAATACTGTAAATATGCAAACTTAAATTTCTGCGGAATCTCCTCTAGAAAATAGTTTTCAATAAACTCTATTACATAATTAATACTGCAAAGTATAGCGAAAAGCAGAAACCCAAAATCGTCATTCTTCTTCAATGGTGAATTTTTATAAAAATGATAATCTTTATATTTAACAATTAGATTATCATTATATTTATACATCGGAAACTCTTTACAACCCAAATTAGCAGCTAACTTTCCCGCGACTATACTTATATCTCTTATCCATGGCCCTATATCTTTGTTACCTAATGTATTTATAGGAATATACATAGAACACAAAATTGTATTACCACAAAATTCACCATTACACAAATCAATACCCACGTTATAATATCCCAATATCTTTTCACGCAATCTGCGTATACTATAAAAGTAATTCTCGCTTTCTGTCAACTTTTCAAAAAGCAGTGTCGTATAATCCGGATAGTTTTTTCAAAAAGCTTATGTCCCTGTCTTAATTGCGTATAGAATGTTTTTTCAGTTGAATTAAACCAAGGTGTATTTAATCCAACCTTTTTACACCACTGCTCTGTACCTTCTGCAAAAAGTCCTATATAAGGCAGGCACATGCAAATATAGTTGCTATTAATATTTTGAGTATTTTTTGAAATGTCAGTTAACGCATATAAAAACCTTGCATCTGCTTGCATTAATTCATAGGCGGTTTTCTGTACTTTATTCAAATCATTTCTCCTTCAAGTTCCAATATAAACAAATTAGAGTTGTTAATAAAATTAGTTTGCTATTTTATGACCAAACATTCCATCACAATTAAATATTGCTTTACCGTATAAATGAAACTTTTGCTCTAAAGTTTAGGTTTTGCTGTTGTCCCTTTTCACGTGACTAAACCCCTTTTCCATATTCACACGGTTTTAACCCCGTCCCCCTATCTGCGGAAACTTATCCATCTCACCATCCGCAAAAAAACACAACACCATTTTCCACAAATAATCCCGCAACACCGCCTAGAATCGAGGTTTCCGCACCAGAAGCACGGCGGTTTCCACGTGTGTGAAGTGTATGATAATAATGTCTTAAAAACCTAATTATCCCTTGGCGGTAATCCTTTTCCATCAGACAAACCGTTATCACGTTCTTATAGGCTGCAACTCGGATTACTGAAAATCATGATTATACCACAGTGGAACTTTTAATGCCCCATTGCTTTAACAACTTACTTAATCATAGTAATTGAAATCTATATTTTTAAGTCCACTTATATCAATTCTGGGCTTGGGATTTTTATATAGTTTCACATTTTTTATAAGTTCTGAGAAAAAATCCCCTAAATCTTTCTTTTGATTCAGCACGTCATATATATCTTTTAAATCGACTAATGCAAGAACAGAGATTGATAATGCCTCTTTTGCGGTGAGGATAGCCGTTTCCGTAAAGGATGCATATGATACAATAATTCCATCTACATTTTTTCTTACCAATAAGCGTGACATAAATCTTGCAACTTTATCTACACCTAAAGGTTCTTTTTCCCATTTCATTTCTACTAATGTTAGATAATGATTTATTTCCACCACACCATCTATCTGTTCACAATTCTTACCCGTTTCATCATCGTAAATAACGAAATCTTCCTTTATACCAATTTTAAAATACATAAAAATATCATTAAGGACCTGTTCAAGTTTTTTTCCTCTTTCTTGAGGGTTCTGAATAGAAAAAAGTTGGGCAAATCTCTGTTCTAAATCAACAAAGTGTTTTCTTGATTGGCACAATTTATCAATTACTTTCTGTTTTTCTTGTATTTTTTCGCATTGTTCCCTGCTAAGATAATTCTCGTACTTTGTGACCGTATCCTTTAATTTAACAATTTTCTGAATATCAGACACATTTGCCTTTGCCCTGTCTTTATCATTTGGGTAACATGTTTCAAATGAATCAAACTCCACAATCCTCTGCAAAAGTTTTCTCCGAACACCAAGCATTTTTTCTGTCTGTTCATTCAAAGTAGCCAAAACTTCTCTTGTTACATCAAACTTCTTAAATTGTGATCTATTTGTATTTAATAGTAAGTAATATGGCTGCAAGTATGTACTAGGCACTCCTACGTTTTGAAAAAATAACAATAAATCTTTCTTTGTTTTATTCAATCTTGGAATTGTATCCACTAGGATATTAAATAAATCCGGTGGGAAATGAAAATACGTATCCATCTTGCTCCTCCATATTAACTCTGTGGTATGCCTTTAATTTCTGATGACACTATCCTTAAATTATCGTTTTTGCCATAACCCATTATTACTTTAAAGTAATAGAGAAAAACCTGACGTAATGCTTATGCACTATTACATCAGGTATTATCTTTCCCACTAAGTAAAGCTATTTTTTCAATCCCCAGAACTCTATTGTCCTGACACCCATATTATATCACATTCAATTTATTATTCAATAGATTTACATAGTTTTATTTCATAAAGATTTTAAATATTAGCTATACCTTTTCTATCTTATCATTTTCGCCTCAGTTCCACGCAAACCTCGCAATGTCTCGAGTGCGTGAAAAAGATTCCCGAAAGGCGCAATTCGGCCTTGGAGTAAACAATTCTTTATCAATTCTAAATTAAATTATTCCTCTACTTTTTCTTCTAATTCAAGTGAAAACTTAGTACTATTTAATCCAGTTCCAATTTTTTCTTAATCATCGCGCGCGTCCACGATTCGTCCTTTTCCTTTGTAAAACTTTCTACAATATCTTGCATTGTTTCAGCACTCCAGTATATTTTAAGTTTTTCCTTAGCACGGGTTATTGCTGTGTAAAAAATAGAATGCGATATTTTTTCTGCATTATAGGAAGGGATAATTATCTTTACAGATCTATACTCTAAACCTTGTGCTTTATGAATAGAAACAGCATATGCAATTTGAAAAGGAATAATTGTTTTAACCCTTTCCTCGTCATCTTCTGATTCTTCAACACTTGCAATCACCTCTAAGCGAATTCGTGTTCCAAAACCGGTAACATCAACAAATTCAAAACTTTCATTTCTGCATTGCCGTTCTGTTAGAATTGTATCAATATCAAGCGTGAATAATATTGCTGAATCACTTTTTAAAATGTCTACAATTCTTCCTTTTAAATTGTTATATAATAAGGAGGAACGCTTAGTATCCAGAAAAATTATTGGATCTCCAACTTTGAATGTCCACTCAGCCCATGAATATACTTCGCTTTTGGTATTGGCATTTTGGAAATAAAGGTTCATATTGTTTAAACCAAACTTCCCATCGTAATTTAAGCACAATACAATCTCATCTTCATCCTCAGATACGAATATTTCTTCTCCTATATCGGAAGAAAACGGACCGTCTATTGCCAATTTTTCAGTAATAATGGGTTCAATTTTCCTAACCCCATCCCATAAACTCTTTAACTCTTCTTTGTCTGTCCTCCAAGTATTTAAAAGTTCAACATTAGCGCCATCTGTTTTAATGATATCTTTAGCATAATAAAACCAGTTACCAAACTCGATAGACTCAATTTGATAAATATCGCCTGCTAAAACAAGCAAGGTATCATCATCAATTTTTTCCAGCATTTTCTTCATAGTTCTATTATCTATAGTACTACATTCATCAATAAAAATCAGATCATAATCCGTAAGGGTAATCATCTTTGTAAAGCTATCGATACTTATAAAATCTGAATCTGAACCTGGGTTCTCTATACGCCTTTTTAAATTTTGTAAAGCAGTATGTGTCTTTGTAAGAAATAGCTTCTTTGATTGATTCATCATATTTGAAACATAATTAATCAATGTAGTTTTTCCCGTACCGGCCGCTCCGTAAATAAGCATTACTTGAGAATTTACAAATACCTTTTGCAACGCAACCTTTTTTAAGGGATCTTCAAATTTTATATTTCTTTTCCTAAGATATCTTGAATTGGACTCCTGTTGTCCCCTATTAGACACTTTTGAAAGTTTTAATAATTTTTCAAGTATAAATAAAGTTGTAGTTTCATAGGAGTCGATGGACAAATAACCATTTTCTTCATTAATTCGAAAACCATTATTACATTCCCATGCATCTAAGCTATCATTATATTTTTTAATCTTCTCCATGCTTGCCACAGAATCAACATCAAAATATAATTCTCCTGTTTTGCATATCAGACTTTCAATTATCAAATACGGACGTACGGTATTATAATGTTCAGAACCATTAGTTATTTCAAGGATATCATTTATGTTGCCTTTACTTGTTTTCTTTCCAGCAAGATTTGAAATGAAGGGCTTTTTCTCAAACGGATAGCATCTGCTCGTAATATAAAGCTCCTCTGTAAGACACTTTTTGTCGAATGCATTAGGCAGTACTGATTCTAATATCTCTTCCCGCAAATTTAGTAATATATATCGTACAGTGTGCTTACCTATCTTATTTGAAGATAATGAATATTCTCTTCTCAGTTTAAGGAATACATCCTCAAAAGTATTCGTGTTTGTCCCACCATAAATTTGATGTAAAGCACTTTGAAACCTATCTTCATGTAAATTAATTAAATCAAATAAATTAATACCTGTCTTAGTAAGGAAGTCCATCAATGAGGTATACTCACCATAATTCTTGTTTAAATTAGTACTTATATGCAAAATTTTACCCAGTTTATTTAAACATGACGGATTTATGGATACTTTCCAATTAGTTACTACTTTAATTTTACTTTTCGCACCCCAGAGATTGATTTCTGCATCAGCATATGCAATCTGTATTGAATAATTGCTTGATATATTCTGCTTCGTATATACAGTAATCCGATTAAATTTAGTTGCATACAATCCAGCCAATTGTAATGTAATTTCAAAATATCTTTCCCCATTAACAAAAAATGGCGTCTTTTTTTGAATATAATATCGAGAGGTTCTAACATTCTTTGGAGATAAGTCAATTGCAGCAATACTTGAGACTACCATTTTATAATACTCTGTGTCAAGAGTATCAGTATGTAAAGGAAATGCTTCTAGTTTTTTTAGTACTAATATACTAAAATTATTTTTCAAAAATTTTCTAATCTCCCAAAGATAGCTATAGTATTTCAACATCAACCTTTCGGATTGGCCCTCGTCAGGAATTCTTGAGCCAATATATTTAAGACCTTTCAAAAAATTGCTCAAATATTTAGTTTCAATATTAAATTGGGATAACTCCCATGCTAACCTTTCATTAACATCCGTATATCCTAAATTTATTGCATTTAAAATCAAAGTGGCATAACATAAATCATATAGCCCGTTCACTATCCTTCTCGATATATAATCTCGAGATTTATTCTCATTATTGATCCTATCAATTTCTAATGATATATCCTCACATCTAGTCTCGATAATTTTTATGGCATCTTCTCTTTTTAGGTTATTCTTATTTAATTTATTTAGGAATAGATGAAAATCTATAATTCGTTTAAGTTTATTACAGAATATATTAACGCTTTCATCTGTATCTTTTATCTCATCTTCAGCATTCAGTTTAATTGTTTTGCTATTCTTTTCGAAATCTATTGATTTGATAAAACTAGGAGATATATATTTCCAAAAAACGCGTTTTTCTCCTCTAACATCTGGGTTTAACACAATGAATAAAATTCCTGGATCTGCAGTTACTTCTCTAGCGATAAATGCCGGAAAGGCTAAACTTTTTAAACTATACGAAATTATACCGTTAGTTTCTGTGTAATTATGTGTTCCTTTTATCTGGACTATAAAATTTTGTTCTGGACATCTGGATATTTCGGGATTCGAAACAAATTCAAATGTACCATCATGATTGGGCCATTTATCATCACAGGAAAAGTTAGTATTAATTTTCCCATCTGAAGTCAAAAATGTTTCTAAAGTTGAAACAGCCGCACGATCTTCAGCTGAACGTTCAGAGTGGGTTGAAATATGGCGTATGATTAAATCACTATTATTTAAACACAAAATGGTCACCTCGTTTTAAATATCATTTGAACTTCTATTATCTTTATAATTTTTCAATCCGCACTAATTCGACACAAACCTCGCAATGTGTTGAGGGTGTGAAAAAGATTTCTCAAAGGCGCAGTTTGGCCTTGGCGGAGATATTATAATTCTTGCCAAAATAAACACCGAGCTTTTTTGACACTTAATTTTGTCCTTTTCTACATTTAAAGTATACCATAGATTTTTAGATTTGGGGATGTGCGCAGCATCGCCAGAAAAAGAAATGTTTTTGTTGGTAGTAAACACTGCCAACAATAAAGCCCTTGGCAATAATTCCAAGAGCTTTAGTCTTAACAGCGTTAATTTTTCCAAATAGCATCAAGACTCTACTGCTACTTCCGGAATAAGTTGTTCTATTACCTTTATAAACTTATCAGCATGCCCTTTTGCAATCATCTTGTTTTGTTGTTGAAGATTTGTTTTTTCTACTCTAAGTAACTCTAAGAGCTTTTTAAATCCCTGAACTGTATCTGTAACTTTTATATCTGGCCAATCTTTATAATATTGCCACATACTTTTAAAATCATGATTAAATCTATTTTTTTCAGCATTGGTACACAGTGAGAATGCTTTTACAGTGGCTATAGCCATTTCATCATCGAATACATTCATCATTTTCCGCTCACACTCAAGGAATGCCATAGTAGGGTTTTCGCTAATACGATCAAGAAAAAGCTTGCGGTTTGAACTATATATTAAGATTTTCTTGTCTCTAAATGTTTCAATCAGTTCATAGCATTTCCATTCATCCGTTGTAAATTGAGCTTTGTCTTTTGAATCAATATACCTTCTACCATATGCAATTTCTGCATCCTCTGCTATCATCCGTTCCATACAACTTTGAATCCCATACTTGACTTTTTCCCAATCAACATCGCTAAACAAATCAAACTGATATTCTCTGGCCCAATATGAATTGTATATGAAACCAATATACTCATCCAGCGACAGCTGACCGCTATATACCATATCTAGTATTATCGGAAAACCCTGTATAATAGTATCTTCTTCAATATCCAATATACAATTTGTTCGAAGTATATCTTTTGGCTCAATAGCCACCTTACGCGCTTTTATTTCTGCAATCTCTAAATCCAATTTATCTTCATCCCATTCACCCTTCAAAATCCAATTCTTAGCAGTTTCAAATACAAATTGACTATTAAAAGAGGGATAAAGTTTGTGTACCGCTCCATCCGCAAGCATATTATTATAATTATCTTCCTTAGCTATACCAGCTTTATACGCAAACATATAAGACATAAAAGAACATAGCCATCTATCCTGATTGGAAAAATCATGTTCTTTGAGAATTTTGTATATACGATAAAAGTCTTGCAATGCACATTTTAAGCTTCGAATATTATGTGGACGAGTAATAATTTCTTTAGGTTCTGAAAACAGACTCTCGTTTTGATCAAGTGGTTCCGTGGAAGATAACTCAAAAAGGTGCAATATATTATCCTCATGTTTTGTCAAAAATCTATGATATTCCTCGGATAATTTAACTTGATCATCTATAACGGCATGAACAATTTCTTTGTAGTCCGGTTTATACTTAATGGTTCGCTCAATTATCTTTTCCTTAATTTCTTCATATGAAATATCATCAGTACCGCTTTTCTGACTCAAACAATTCAGTACTACTTTTATTGGTTGATTTGCATCACTATTATGTTCTTTCGGTTCGTCTGCAACAGTTTTTTTCAGTTCTAAGGATTGCATCTTATCCTCGTTGGCCACTATAATAGTGTGAAACTTTTTATTCTCACAGTAGTCATTAATGCAACCTAAAACATCTATTTTATCTAATTTACTTCTTTCCAAATCATCGAAAATGAGAACAACGCTTTTCCCATTTAGTTTGTTTTCTATATCCATCAGGGTTGCCGGATTAAAGGATACAACATTTTTTACATTCTCAGGTAAAGGTAATCGAGACAATTTGTCCTTAAATTTACCAAATGTTTCGCTCTTATCGTTCCAACCCTTATCCTCTAAGTAAGCATTCATCCATGCAGTGCTAACGCTTTCATCTATTGCCTCAATAGCTGAAAGACCAAATAATGAAATTCGTAATATAACATGAGTCTGTTCCAATTGTTCTTTTAAACCATGCTCCAACAAATACGTTTTTCCGCAGCCCCATTCACCTTTAAGCATCAATGCTCCAACCGGTTCGGGTTCGTTGCAATAATATTTCAATTCTTCTAATGTTGTCATCTTCTAACTCCTCACTGATATCAACTTTTGTTCCAATAACCCCCTATTCTTCAACAACAACTCACACTCCCAAATCCGAATCACGTCCCACCCCAATTTTTCAAGATGCTGTGTTACATCTTGATCCCTTGCCTTATTCCGGGCGATTTTTTTCTGCCAATATTCTTTATTCTGCTCTGGATGCGTATTCCTACAGTCATGCCCATGCCAGAAGCAACCATCCACAAATATGGCAATCCGCAGTTTAGGGAACACAAAATCTGGTTTTCCATAAACTTTATAATTCCTTCTCCAGCCGGTAATTTTATTCTCTTTAAAGTATGATATTAACTTTTCTTCCGTTGATTTATTCTTTGAACTTTTTACCGACCTCATGATTTCGGATCGTTTTTCCTTGTCAAATACATCTGCCATAATCTCAATTTAAAGATACCTTGAGGCTTGGATCTGTCTCATAAGTATCTATTAATTCATTATATATCTCTATTAGCTTCTCTAAAGTCTCTTTATGCTTTGTTGAATCAAAGCCGCTCCATTCATAAACATTCGTTGATATAAACTGCTCCGCATCCACAATCTCTACATTTTTCAAGATATCTTTAATACCAGCCAATGCCTTGGCTGCCGGCATACTATCAGATATCGTAATAATAAAAGGTCTATATCCTGCATGGATATTATCCAGACATTTGTCCATTAAAAGTTCGCCGGGTGCAGTCGTTACATGGATTACCGTATTACCAGCAATAAAATCGCCATTTCTGCCGGTCGGCGCATCTGCTGTTGAAAACCCATTATGCTCAATTCTCTGCTTATTTTCCATCAACATCTGCAGTTTCGCTCCCACCAGATGTTGCAGTACAGCGCCCTCATACATAGTCCCGGGATTATCCTTCTGTCTCTTTTTTGCCTGATCCAATAAATCCCTTACTGCAGAATTAACCGATGCGCCTGCGTCAACTTTTAAGCTGAATGGCTTTGACGCAAAAAAATCTTTTACCCGCTCTACCCACCATGCTTCTATTACATCTAAATCACAATTTCCCTGCTCATGTAATCCATTGAGAAAGCCTACATAGTCCTCCATGTTTTTAATACTTCCTCTGCTGGTTCGTCCTCCCTCGGCAGCCAATACCTTTGTGATTCCGTAATCTGCCAGAATAGCCTGCACTGATGATTTACTCAACCCTGCCACCTGACCTGCGCTTTCTGCTTTCAATTCCGCTGAATTCATTGGAAGTCCGTTTTGTTTTGCCTTTCTTGTGACAAACAGAACAACAGACAGTGGTCCCTTTGTTGTGATTCTATTGCTTTTCTTATATTCCAACAACTGCTCTTGTAGCGTCATGCTGTTCTTTCCTTTCTTTTATCCTTTGGAATTTTGCCTGAGTCGCCAACGGAAACAGTAAATATTCCGCTAAATAATGTACCGCGGGAACCGCTACCGCATCTCCCATCGCCATATAAGCGTCATTATATTTTTCCGGCAGCCAATATCCATCCGGCGCGCCCATCAGTCTCGCTGTTTCACGCGCCGTCAGCAATCTTGTATGAATCTCTCCATTTCTTTTTAATACCAGAATTTGCCGACTGCTTCCTCCCTTTGGGGTTCGAAGACAGCCTGCTACTCCGTCAAATCTGATTTCCAGTCTTTGTTTTCCATCCCTTGTTCTCTTATATCCGGTTAACGCTATATCGTCATTTTCATCTAATAATTTCTTATGTTTCTCTGACAGTAACGACAGCAAATAATTTGTTTTTTCAATCGTGTCAACAGGCGCGTCCCATTCAATAATATCCGATAGCTGACGCTGCCTTTCCAACGGTTCCGGCATGTTCCACCATATCCACTGTCTCAATCCTGTTGCCGCCCGCATAATATTATCTGAGTGGAGCCAGTTTGGATTCTGCGACTCTAATTTATACGGCAGAGCGATATCCCTCTTTACCGCAATAATAAATATTCTTGGCCTTGATTGAGGAATCCACTTTTGCGCATTCAACTTTATTGCTCCAACCCTATATCCCCGCTGAACCAGTTCATTATGCAAAACAATATAATTCGCTCCCGCATCAGCAGAAATCAAACCTTCTACATTCTCCGCCGTCAAAATATCCGGTGCCTGTTCCATCTCATCCATAATTCTAAGCCACTGCCATACTAAACCACTGCGGTTAGCATGAATCCCTTCGCCTTTTCCTGCCAGCGATAAATCCTGACAAGGAAAACTGGCCCATGATAAATCCACATGCGGCAAACATCCGCCATCTATATTCCCAATATCTTCTAGTTGAAAATGACTGGAACCATGATTGTTAACATAAACTTCCGCTTTCTGCTGGCTGACATCATTCGCCCATATGACATTAAAAAATGGCTTTAGAGAGTGTGTGACCAAACCGCTTCCTGCAAAAAAGTCCAACGCAGTAAATGTTTGAATCTTATGATCCAATATTCCCGCCATATTTACCTCTCCTTCCTGTCATTTGTTTCTACTATTATATCTGAAAAAATGTATAAACGCAAGGAAATGAGAACATTTGTTCTTATGTCGCATTATTACCTTTTATCAACCGTTTTGTAACAGTTAGAATTATACCATAGTTAAAGTCTTTTAGGATGGTTTTTAAAAATCTTTCTGAGTCAAGAATAAAGTCCTCAGCCGCTCACTGAGGATTTTATTCTAACTAGTATATTATAATCCGGCAGGACTGGCTCCTGCCGTCTTTCAATCCTCACAGGCAATCCGCTGTGTGATTACAATGCTGGATTGAAACTGTATCTTGATCTTGCTTTCATTGATGACTCTGATTGCCCGTAACAGACGCCTTACGAGGTCATCGTCAAACTCTTTCTTTAGGTAGCTGGTCTTTTTCATGTAGCCGTCCCTGTCTTTCATCCTCTGGTCGTAGGATTCCGCCAGTTGCCGCTCCCGGACAACCTTAGCCTTTTTCTTCTTCAGTCCCTTAATCTCATCTGCTATGATGCGGTACTCCTTATCGAATACCTCACCCGCGCATTCCGATTTTGCGCTATCCTCGATAAGCAGTATGCAGCTACTCTTTTCTTTTGGAATTCTCCCTCCGTAAACGGCATTGCAGATAAAACTTTAACACTCTTCATATAGCATTCCCTCCCTAAAATAGCAGAAGCGCAAAGGTTAACAGCCTTCACACTTCTGCTTACTCACTTATTTTTCTAAAATTGACAACTCAGTATAACTTTCTTTGCTTGCGGCCAATCGCCTTAGATATACATTGCCTCCATCTACACTGCATTTGCCACAGGAGCACGTTGCAAAATCTTGTTCAAATCTTGACTCTATAATTTCTCCACAACTCCTGCATTGAATCTGGTTTTTCAGTATTTTCATTTTTTATTACCAGCCCCTCGCTGCAAAAGAACGCAGCATTCTGTATGCCCAGTCCCCCCAAACATATCCACCGGCCAAGCCTCCACAGCCCGGAACCCATTCCCCATAAACCACCGAAGATCTCTAACAAGTGTTTCCGGCCCGCAGGAGACATAGACCACACGTTCCGGACCCATCTTGGCGACCGCGTCAATGAATTCCTTCGTACTTCCGCTTCTGGGGGGATCCATCAAAATGACGTCCACCTTTTCGCCCTTTTCCGCCATATTTACGATAAACCGTCCGGCGTCATTGCAGTAGAACTGGATATTCTTCACATCGTTCATTTTTGCATTCTGTACTGCGTCACGGACTGCATCGGGGTTCAATTCCACCCCAATCACCTCTCCGGCCTTCCTGCTTGCAATCAGGCCAATGGTACCGATACCGCAATATGCATCCATAACCTTCTCTTTTCCGGTCAGTGCAGCCAGTTGCAGGGCCTTATTGTAGAGAAGCTCCGTCTGCGCAGAATTCACCTGGTAAAACGACTTCGAAGAAATTCTGAACCGGAGTCCGCACAGCACATCCTCAATGTAGCCTCTGCCATAAAGCACGTGCTCTTTATCTCCAAGCACCATGCTTGTACTTCTATTGTTAATATTCTGAACAATCGTCGTAATCTCAGGATGCTTCTCTCTGAGAGCCTTCACGAAATTATTTTTCGACGGAAATACCGGCGAAGCCGTCACCAGTACCACCATAATTTCCCCCGTGGCAAATCCGCGTCTGACAAGAACATGCCTCAAAAAGCCATATCCTGTATCCTCATCAAATGTCCGGATCTTGAATGATTTCAGCATCCCTCTGATAGTCCCGATAATCTCATCTGCCTTCTCATCCTCAATCAGGCATTTCTCAACCGGGACAAGAATATGCGTTCCTACTTTGTAAACGCCGGAGAGCGGATTTCCCTTTCTGTCATGCCCAAATACGGCATGTACCTTATTCCGGTAATGCAGAGGCTCCTTCATCCCAATAATTGGCTTCACCGGACAGATTCCTTTTAAGAGTTCCTCCATCCGCTTCTGTTTTTCAGCGAGCTGCTGTTTGTAAGGAAGGTGCAGAAGCTGACATCCGCCGCACTGTTCATAAACAGGACAGGGCGAGTTCCTTTTCCTGCTGCCGTTCCCGGTATTTTTTACACTTTCCTCATTCTTTCCGTCTGCTCTTTTATTCCCGAAGCGGTCTCTGCCGGAAAAATCCTTACTGTTTTTTCCACGAAAAGCTTCCTTCACCTGCTTTTGAGAGAAGTCACTCTTCCCCGCTCCGCTTTTACTGCTGCCTGCTCTGCCTTTCCTCTTATCTGTTCCATTTTCCCATTTATCGGCTCCACGCTTCTTATCGGCTCCAAGGCTCCCTATGCCTGTCCCACTCTTCCTTTTATCCGTTCCGCTGTTCCCGGCATCCGCCCTGTTTTTTCTCATTTCCACATCATTCTTCCCGGTGTCCACGCCACTCTTCCTCGTATTCGCTCCATTCTTCCCCATATTCACACCGCTCTTTCTCGTATCCGCCCCATTCCCCTTATCAACGCGGCTCTTCCCTATTTCCGCCCTGCCTTTTCTCGTATTCACTCCGCTCTTCCTCTTTTCCGCCCCGCTCTTTCTCTCATCCGCTCCGCTCTTACTCTTTTCCACTCCGCTCTTTCCCATTTCCACTCCGCTCTTACTCTTTTCCACGCTGCTCTTCCTCTTTTCCGCCTCGCCCTTACTCTTTTCCACGCCACTCTTCCTCTTTTCCGCCTCATACTTCCCAAAACCATTCCCACTTTTCTCCATCCCAGCCTCCCTTTTCAATCTCTTCCATTTACATCCACATATTCTCAGAAAATTCAAACTTGTATCTCATGTTATCCACATTTATCGCCCATTTCATCCACATTTCCACAACTCGTCATCTAAATCCCAGCCAATCATCCACACTTCTGAACACTTTTTTCCACCGTTCTTTTTTAAAATGCACGGCAAATATCAATCCTCTGAGACATTCGTCTATCGCCATAGCGATCCAGACGCCCTCCAGGCCCCAGCCAAATATAACTCCGAATACCCATGCCCCGACAAAGGCAACTCCCCATTGAAAACTTACGCCGACTACTGTCGGTGTGACCGCATCTCCGACGGCAATCAGACATTTCGTCATTACTATATTGACGGCTCGTCCTATTTCCAGAAAAATTTCAATAAACAGAATCCTCCGCCCCAGTGCAATGATCTCCGGGTCATCCGTGAATATCAGAAAGATATAATTGCTGCCCAAGAACAGCAGAACCGCCAGGCCCACACAGGCCGCCAGAGCCACCTTCTGCGTCGCATTCACTCTTTTCTGGATTAAATCAATTTTCTTCGCCCCTATCAGATATCCCAATACAATCTGGGTTGCCGAAGCAATCGCCATCGCATAAACATAGGCCAGATTAGCGAATATACTGCAATACCCTTTTGTGACCGTCACCATCGTGCCGAAGGAATTGACAATACCCAAAATGCACATCTGTGACATATTATAAGAGAAACTCTCCACACCGGAGGGAACCGCCAGAAGGCAGAGTTTTTTCATAATCTGAACTGGAAACGGCTTTAAAAACCGCAGTCCCAGCTTCACGTTAGTACGCTTCACAAACAGCAGGATCATCAGCCCCAGTCCCACCAGCTTACTGATATCCGTAGAAACAGCCGCACCTACTGCCCCAAGCCTCGGCATGCCGAACCAGCCGTTGATTAAAATTGCGTTTCCAATAATATTCATAACATTCATAACAATGGAAACTATCATGACTTCCTTCATCATCGCAAACGCCCTGATAATCGCGGAGAATATTAGGTAAAGTCCCTGCACTGTGATACATGCCCCGACGATAAGCAGATACAGCGAAGCTTCATCAAATATTTCCTCCGGCACACGGAGTGCTTTGTAAAGCGGCTTGTAACCTGCAAATACCAGAAGTGTGGACAGCAGGCTTACCACCGTGATCATCAGAATCGACACCATACAGGTTCTGGACGAATTTGCCTTATCCTCCGCCCCAAGGTATTGTGATAAAATTACCGTAGATGCCGTAGATGCCATGCTGAGTACAATAATCACCAGATTCATAATCTGGTTCGCATTAACAATGGATGCCACCGACTGCTGGGAAACACGGCTGACCATCATCTGGTCAATATTTCCTACCAAAAGCTGTAAAAGCAGCTCAACGAATATTGGCAGTGACATAAAAAACAGGTTCCTGTTCGTATTCATTTTATCTATATCAGTCTGATGTCTCATGGTTTTGCCCTATCTATCCTTATTTTATATTAATTTTATAATAGCGTCTTCTATTGATTTTCCCATTACTTCCTCAGTTAAATCTATATATCTGCTATCAATCTATCGAAATATCCCAAGCTTCGTTATTATAGTCGATATGCCCTGTCAAATCAATACAAACATTGATTAAAATATTGCTTTTTCGCCGTGGCTTGGTATAATAGGAGAACATATCCGTTTTTCCACGATTCAGCGCTAATTACAAGTGGACCCGTTACCGGATATATTACAAATACTGAATTTAAGTTACGGTATAACCATACAAACAATAGAAAACGTCAGCAGACTAAAAGGAGTAAGAATATGAATCCATCAGCCGCAGCCCATCAGGCTGTTTCACCGAACGAAATCTATATTGATCAGACACTGTACACCGGCCGACCGGATAATTTCACTCTCCGTCTGCCCAAAGAACAGCGTGTTTATACTCTCCTCGATTCACTGGGGCTTGCCTATACCAGGATTGATCACGACCCGACGGAGACAATCGAAAGCTGCCATGAGGTGGAACGGCTTCTGGACATCCGCATCTGCAAGAACCTGTTTCTCTGCAATGCCCAGAAATCCAGCTTTTACCTTCTGATGATGCCCGGTGACAAGAAATTCCGCACCGCAGTATTTTCCAAGAAAATGGGATGTTCCCGTCTTTCCTTTGCCGATGCCGCACATATGGAGGAGTATCTCGATATCACCCCGGGTTCTGTAAGCGTCCTCGGCCTGATGAATGATCCGGAAAACCATGTCCGCCTTGTCATTGACGAAGATATCCTGAAAGATGAATATATCGGCTGCCATCCCTGCATCAATACATCCAGTCTGAAGATTAAAAAAGACGATTTAATCGGCAGGATCCTTCCTGCCATTCACCATGAATACACTCCGGTCGAACTGGATTGGTGAGAGCAGCTTAACAATTAACAGCGAAAGGCGGCCGCCCTATGAAATTATCGTCATTTTTCCACCTGGCCTGTTTCAGTATTAAAACAATTCTTTTGAGGCAGAAAAATCCGATTCTCGGAACTATTATTTTGACAGATAAATGCAATCTTTCCTGTAAGCACTGCTCTGTAAATAATATTACCGCCGTCCTCCATCCCTACCGCCAAATCAGGGCCGAGATGGAAAAGCTGTACGGTATGGGCATCCGTATCCTGTTTTTTTGCGGAGGTGAGACTTTCCTATGGAATGATGGTGATAAAACGCTCCGTGATCTAGTCAGAGAGGCCAGGGAGATGGGTTTCCTCATTGTAAATACGGTGACGAACGGAACCTTTCCCCTGGATTTGCCTGAGGCAGATCTTATCCTGCTGAGTCTTGACGGAGATAAAGAAAAGCACAATGAGATCCGTGGAGACACCTATGATCGGATTATGGAAAATATAAGAAATGCCTCCTCCGATAATATCTGCTTCTATATGGCAATAAACCGGATTAACAGGCATACGGTCCGTGACGTATGTATCAAAGCCAGAGACACTGATAACGTGCGGGCCGTTTCTTTTAATTTCCACACCCCTTATCCCGATACCGCAGAGCTTGCCCTTTCCAGGGAAGAAAAAGCCGGTTGCTGTGATGCCATTGCCCTGATGAAAAAGCAGGGAGCTCCTGTTTTCAACTTGCTTAGCGCATTTCCGTATATCATAAACAACAGCTTTCCAACGCCCTGCCATCAATGTATTGTAATGGAAGACGGGGAAATCAGCACCTGCGGCAGATGCATCCACAGTCCGGGCTTATGTGAACAATGCGGCTATTTTTTCGTGGCGGAATATACCCTGCTGTTCAGCGGAAACATAAAGATCATAGCCGAACTTCTCTGTACCTATCTCAAATACATATAATGAATGCGGTGTACAAATCAACATTTTTTATAAGAAAACAGACAAAATGCATGTAAGAGTCAGCGCCAGGAGGATTTATGGGATTTGTCACTACTCTCACACGGATGTGGTTCACCAGGACGCTCCGTCCGTTTACCTTTAAAAATGAATATGATTCCCGGTTGAATTACGGGGAATGCACGGGACTTGGACTTTACGTTCATCTGCCGTTTTGCAGCCAGCTTTGTTCCTTCTGCCCTTACTGCAAGGAGCTGTATTCGGCGGAAAAATGCAGCCTCTACATCGACGCTTTAATTAAAGAAATCCACCTGAGCGCAGGACGCCAAAAGGAAAAGAAGCCGGTCACCAGCCTCTATTTTGGCGGCGGAACGCCTGCACTTGCGGCCCCCCGTCTGAAAGAAATCATTGATGCTTTGCAGGAGCATTTTATCATTACTGAAGGCATCGGCCTCGAACTGCATCCGGACAATGTGACCAATGAGACGCTCCGGCTTTTGAAAGAAGCCGGCATCACTAAAATCAGCATCGGAATCCAGTCATTTCAGGACAAATATTTAAATATCCTGGGCCGCCGCGCGTTCGATTGTAAGCGCATGGCTGAGGCTTTATCGAATTTTTCCTTTGAAACGGTCTCAATGGACTTTATATTTGCACTGCCCGGTCAGACATCAGAAGATTTGAAAAACGATATTGAAACTGCCTTTGCTAACGGAGCCAACTATATCGCAATCTATCCATTGATTGACTTCACCTTCACGGACAGCCGGATAAAGCCGCTGAAAAAGAAGGAAAAGAGAAAGCTTCTGGATGAAATCACCCTCTACTGTAAAGAGATGGGATACCGACGCGATTCCATCTGGACCTTCTCCAATTCCGGCACCGCCGGATATTCATCCATGACGAGAGATAATTTCCTTGGTTTTGGCTGCTCTGCCACAACGCTTTTAAAGGACCAGTTTAAAATCAACACCTTTTCTGTGGCGGAATATCAAAAAAGGATTGAGGAGGGGAAACTTCCCACTTCTCTGACTCTGCGTTTTTCCGAAAGACAGCGTATGGTGTATTACTTATTCTGGACCGCCTACAGTACCAAAGTAAATTCAAAAGACTTTGAAGTGTTTTTCAACACGCCTCTCAAAAAAGCATACGGCCCCGAGCTTTGGCTTGCTAAAAAGCTGGGATTTGCCACCGAGGAGAACGGGGAATACCGGATGACGCTCAAAGGAGCTTTCTATTATCACTACTATGAAAACTTTTATACACTTTCCTATATCGATAAAATGTGGGGGATTCTGCGCAGGGAAGCCTTTCCTGAAGAAATCCATTTTTAATCTGCCTGACGGCAGGCCGTTAAAAAAGGGCTGTAAAAAACCTCCCCAAAAGAAAAATCGCTGAGTTCGTGAGACTTCAGCGATTTTTTGGGTATCATTAATTATGCGGCCGGCTAATATTACCAATAAAAATCATACACCACATCAGTTGAAATTACCGCCCCTTTTCATCAATGAAAATCTTTCTCCAAATCATATCCCATCACGGTCAGATAATTCTTGATTACAGCTACGGCCCCATCCACGCCGATATGAGTGGTGTTGATTACCAGGTCATAATTGTCCAGCTCCTGCCAGTCACGTCCCGTGTAATATCTGTGATAATCGCGGCGTTCCCTGTCTATCCTCTTGATATTCTTCAATACCTCTTTCTCATCGTAAAGATCCTTTTCCCTGATTCTTGCCTCCCTCACTTCGATGTCTGCATACAAATAGACACGGAGCAGTCCCCCCATTCCGTCCAGGACATAGTTGGCGCACCTTCCGATGATGACGCAGGATTCTTCCGCCGCCAGTTTCCGGATTACCTCCGACTGGAACCGGAACAGGTTGTCGGCGGAGATCAGATCCGAACCAAAGGAGGGAGCGCCTTTTTCCGGTGTCAGACTGCTGATAATCTTATACAGCAGCTTATTTCCCGCCTTCTCGTCTGCCAGGTGAAAATAGCTTTCCTTGATTCCGCTTTCATCTGAATTCATCCTCAGGATATTCTTGTCATAAAAACCAAGTCCCAGTTCTTCTGCCAGCCTTCTGCCGGTGTCGGCTCCGCCGCTGCCATATTGTCTTCCAATGGTGATAACTACTTTTTTCACTGCCATAATAACGCCTCCCCTTCACATTGATCGACCTTTATTGTATCTACATTCTAACACACTATCCCATTGTTTTCTATTTATTTTCCATAATATTCCTAATTCTGCTATCCGCAAAGCTTCGCAAGAACACGGTCCGCCGTCTGGCTTGTTGTAGCCGTGCCGCCGAGGTCGGGCGTCAGGACACTGCCCTCCTCTAAGACGGCCTCGATTGCGGACAGGACCCTGCTTCCCATATCCTCATGGCCGAAGAAATCCAGCATCTGGCTGGCCGACCAGATAGCCGCAAGAGGGTTGGCCTTCCCCTGCCCGGCGATATCCGGGGCAGAACCGTGAATCGGCTCAAACATCGATGGATATATCCTTTCCGGATTCAGGTTTGCACCGGCGGCAAGCCCCATTCCGCCTGCAATCGCCGCTCCCAAATCCGTCAGAATATCGCCGAACAGATTGGAGGTGACCACTATCTCAAACCGCCGTGGGTCTTTCACCATCAGCATGCTTGCGGCGTCAACCAGATAGGAGTGGGTTTCCACATCCGGGTATTCCCTGGAGACCTCCTCAAATATCTGATCCCAGAATACCATAGAGTAATTCAGCGCATTTGCCTTGCTGATACTGGTCAGGCTTTTCTTCCTCTTCCTTGCCAGCTCAAACGCATACCGGATGATTCTCTCACAGCCTGTCCTTGAGAAAACACCGTCCTGTACCACCACTTCGTTGGACTTTCCTTTAAACAGCCAGCTTCCGCTTCCCGCATACTCCCCCTCGCTGTTTTCCCTGACAAAGAGCATGTCTATGTCTTCCCGCCGTACGTCTTTTAACGGGCAGGGCGCCCCCTTCAGAAGCGTGATCGGCCTCAGATTTACGTACTGGTCAAAGCTTTTCCTGATTGTCAGCAGCAAATCCCACAGGGAAATATGATCCGGCACGCCGGGATAACCTACCGCACCAAGATAAATCGCGTCAAATTTCTCTAAACGGCTGATCCCGTCCTCCTCCATCATTCTGCCATGTTTCAGGTAATACCCGCATCCCCAGGGAAACCAGGTACATTCAAACCGGAAACCTCCGTCCAGCCGGGCTGCCTCCTCCAAAACGCGCACGCCTTCCCGAATCACTTCCGGGCCGACCCCATCTCCCGGAATCACCGCTATTTTATGTACATCCATCCTGTTTCTCCTCCCTCTTTACCGCGTTCTTCATTAACACTTATCATACTATACCTTCCGGTCGGGTTCAATTCCATTTATCAGTAACAATTCAGACAGCATAAGCTGTGTTACTGTTACATTGATCTGTCTATTAGATAAAAAGAAGGGAAAGGGTTCCAAAGCCGGAACCGGTTCCCTTTTCCCAGCGGCAGTCTTTCCCTGCATGTTATCAGTAAACAGCCGGGCCGTGAACCAGAACTGTGGAAAAGCCGTTTCTTCGCAGCTCCTGTTCCATTTTCACCGCATTATCCATCTCTTTAAACGCTCCGACCCTGACCTTATATAACCCGTCTTCCAATACCAGATATGCCGGAAATCCTTCTGATTTCAATTCCTCAAGCTGCTGTTCAGCCAGAGAACGGATACGGTAGGCTCCTGTCTGGATCATGTAATAATAGTTCTCTTCCTGCTGTTTTACCACATCCAGTATCCCGGTTGCGATAGCTCCGGCTATTTCCTCAAACTGTGCGTCAAATTTGGCATTGTCCTCAGGATTATCAATAAATCCGGCCTCAACAAGCACTGCCGGCATCTGGGTTTTGCGAAGCACGACCAGTCCCGGCCTTTCAAATGTTCCCAGATCCGTAAAGCCGGTTCTGGCAAGTTCCCTGTTGATGGACTGCGCCAGCTCAGCTGCAAGTCCTTCTTCTTTATACACCAGCGTCATTGTCCCTGAGCCGGTGCCGGGTTCTGCGGCAGCATTGCGGTGAATGGAAACAAAGAAGTCGGCCTCGGCCTCATTGGCCATATCCGCCTTTTCATAGGGCGTATCATATACATCCGTAACCCTTGTAAAAATCACTTCCACTCCGTTGTTTTCCAATATATCACCAACAGCCAGCGCCAGCCGCAGATTGTCGTCCTTTTCCTGTCTTCCTTCGAAAACAGCTCCCGGATCGTATTCGCCGCCATGGCCTGCATCTATAACCACTCTCTGTCTTATATCCAAAAGAAAAACTCCTCTCACATACCTTTGTACTATTAAAGTATGTGAAAAGAGTTAAAAGGTTACTGCTCCTGCCGATGTTCGTAACCGTTCATACTGTCTGAACTGTTACTGATATTCTCCGTGGAAGACTTCAACCGCAGGCCCTGTCATATAGACGGTATCTTTCTCACGGTCCCAGAAAATCGTGAGCGTGCCTCCCAGCAGCTCCACCTCCACTGTATCGTCCGTATAGCCGGCCAGTATGGCTGCCACTGCAACGGCACAGGCGCCTGTCCCACAAGCCATGGTTTCACCTGAACCGCGCTCCCACACGCGCATCTTGACATGCCCGCGGTCAATTACTCTGATAAATTCCGTATTGGTTCTGTCCGGGAATCTCTCATGGTTCTCAAAGTCAGGACCAATCTTCTCCAGGTCAAGCGTCTCGATGGGCTCCTCAAATTCATCTTCAAACACTACCGCATGCGGATTCCCCATGGATATCCCGATAAATCGATAGCTCTTTCCCTTTATCTCCAACTCTTCGAACAGTTCCGAAGTCTGAACCGGTTTTCCCATATCCACGGTGACAGCCGTGACTTTTCCATTCTCCACCTTCATATCAAGATATTTAATCCCGGATGCCGTCTCCACGCTGATACGGGGCTTATCCACTATTTTGTGATCATATGCATATTTCCCCACGCAGCGCACTCCGTTGCCGCACATTGCGCCTCTGGTGCCGTCCAGATTATACATATCCATCTGACAGTCGGCCACTTCAGACGGTTTGATAAGAATCAGGCCGTCTGAGCCAATCCCGAAGTGGCGGTCGCTGACGGCAATCGCCATGCTGCACGGATCCTCCACCTTTTCCTCAAAACAGTTCACATATACGTAATCATTGCCAATTCCCTGCATTTTCGTAAATTTCATCTTTTCCTCCCTGGGTCATTGATACAGACTTAATACCATCCTTGCCGCCTCCGCAATCCCGGTGCCGCTGTTCATGCTGCACTTCTGCAAATACCTGTGGGCATCCGGTTCCGTCATGCTGTTTCGGCTGATCAGGACGGCTTTAGCCTGGGCAATGACCTTTGTGTCTTCCTCGCTTCTTTCCTGCGGCCGGCTTTTTCTCTGTCTGCGTTTCTCCGACTGCATCCGTTCAATCATGCGCACGCTGGATATCAGGTCATATACCTTAAACGGGGCCGGGAGACATACAATCTCCCCCATATTTTCACCGCTCCATTTTGCCGGCGATGCAATCAGGAGCATATCGAACCCGGACGGAAGCTGACGGTAAAGCTGACGGCAGGTCATATCGCCAAACCGGAAACCGCCGACCACAATTCCGTTTCTCAAATCGTCCGCGTGAGCTAAAACCTGAGAACCGGAAGTGCAGGACGCCGTCACTTGAAGTCCATTCTTTATTAATATGTTTTTAATATTCCTTCCATCTTCCGGTCTGGAAAATGCCACTATGATATTGATCACACAGTTTCACCTCACTGTTTCATGCCACCCCCGTGCCCCTGTTAACAGCGGTAAAGATATTCTTTCATCTCCCAGTCGGTCACATGGGAACAGAAGCGGTCCCATTCCTCCTGCTTGCCTTCTTTGTACATCCTGCAAAGCTTTTCCCCGAATGAAGATTTTGCAAATGTATTATTGTCAAGCTCTCTCAAGACGACTCCCAGAGTCTCCGGAAATTCCGTCTTTCCATCGCGGGCTTCCGTCTGAAGCTTTTGAACGATTCCGTCGATTCCCGCCGTCGTAATAGCAGCCAATGCGAGATAGGGATTAGCAGCCGGATCCGGATAGAGCGCCGTAATGCGGCAGTTGCCTTCCTTATCCTCTGAAAAGCGGACCACCTTGTCGGTTCCGTCTTCCCATGCCGCTGCCGGGAACTCCGGCTGGAAAATGCCTCTCTTTCCCGCTGCCAGACGCTTATATGAATTAATCAAAGGGTTGGTAAAGATCATCATATCCCTTAAATGTTTTAATATACCGGCCCTGAAATATCCGGCCGCCTCCCGGGCTGTCCTGCCTTCCTTATCCCTGAGGGTGATTCCGACATGCAGGCCGGAACCGTCGCTGTCCCTGTCCGGTTTTGGCAGGAAGGTTGCATGAAGGCCGTGACGTTTTGCGATTCTTTTAACCGCCGTTTTAAATGTCTGGAGGTAATCTGCCGCCTCTGTCCCGCACCTTGCCGGAATCAGGAAGCCGTGCTGACCCGGTGTAAGGCCGTGGTGGCTGCTTTCCGCCTCCATCCCCGCTTCCGCCAGGCTCAGCATGATATCGCGGCGAACGCTCTCCGCAAGATCAATGGGGCCTGCATCGTAATAGCCGGCCACCTCATGCGTGATCGTTGTCGGCCTTCCCTCATCGTCCGAGTGGAATAGGTAAAATTCGCACTGAAAATCAAAATAAATCTGCAGCCCCAGCTTTTCAAGCCGGCTCACTGTCTCCTTCAGAAGTCTCCTGGCATCCGCCCACGACGGGTTTCCGTCAGGATCCATGACATCACAGATGACTCCGGCCACGTTTTCCTGTCCTGAATCCCACGGCAGGATCCGATATGTTGTCATGTCGGGCTTTAAGTAAAGCTCCATATTCCCGGCTCTGTCCTTTAAAGTTTCAGAATCGGGTGCCGCTCCTTCGCATCTAAGGCCTCCCAGAGCATAACGGTTGATTGCATAGCCCTCTTTTATTGCCTTCTCTGCCTGCCCTCCGGTCATCTCCACCATCTTGAGCTGGCCAAATAAATCTGTAAACTGCAGTTTTAACAAATCCACTTCTTCATCTGAAAAACATTCGTTTCTTCTCTCTTTTTCCATATCCATATCTCCTTAAGCGAAACGATAGCCTGCACGCTCCGCGCACAGGTCACCGCCTTCAACGCCAAAGGGAGCCGTACCGGCACCGGTTCAGCTCCCCGACCTGCTTAAACTATAGCAGTCTGTTTTTTTTCTGTCAATTATTTTTTTACCTGCATGGCGCGCAGTTTTTCCGTCATTTCATTTCCCAGGGTGATGGTTCCCACATGGCCGACCTCGCCCACCATATAGACCGTACCGTCCTCTTTAATCTCCACCTCAAGGATTCCGCCAGGCATATGTACATACATATTATTGTCCGCAAGCCCCAGCCTTAGGGCTGCACAGGCCGCCGCGCAGGCGCAGCTTCCTGAGGCCAGCGTATATCCGGCGCCTCTTTCATATATCTCAATCTGTATATTTGTTCTGTCCAGCACATTCAAAAGCTGCGTGTTCACCTTCTCCGGAAAGTAATCGGCATTTTCCGAATGTTCACCGATTCTGCATACCTGATCCTTTGATATCTCGCTCATCCAGATAACGCAGTGTGGATTGCCCAGGGAAAGGCAGGTGGTTACATACGGTATCTTCCCGAACATCATGGTCTGGTTCACCATCTCACGGCGCTCCCCTGTCACCGGAATCTCATCACTCCAAAAAGAAGGCCGCCCCATGGATATCTTAACCCTTGTCCCCTCCTCATTGAGGTAAAAAACATTCTCCTCGCCGCTTATCGTCATCCAGGAAACACTGGTCTTCTGTACATACCCGGCATCCTTCAGATATTTTGCAAAAATACCCATTCCGTTTCCGCTCTTAGGTACCTCACTGCCGTCCGGATTTAAAATTTTAACATACATTTTCTCCTGATCCAGATATGGCCCCGCGAGAATCCCGTCCGAGCCAACTCCAAAGTTTCTGTCGCAGATCAGCCTGATATTCTCCTCATTCAGCTCCATCTCATTCTTATTCGGATCATATACAAGATAATCATTCCCCATACAGTGATACTTCTCAAATGTAACCTTCTTCATCGGCGTATCCTCCCAACTTCAACGCTTGACAGCGGTTCATAGTCTGCTCTGCCGGCTGCCCTGCTGTTATGCCCTGCGGACATTACAGACGCACTCCTCTTTATACCCATTATATACTGATATAAAATAAATTTCTATAAATATTGTGCTTCAAATCTTACAAATAATGCTATAATGGTAATAGTGCAGACGGGCGGCTGCTAAAGCATAATGGAGATTTAACTGAGGTTGGAGGACGCGTCCGGAACGGACCATGTCCGGTGT
>OKSH01000891.1_pt1 | contig 29485 bp, 25 predicted proteins | sample 1601231 | NCBI WGS metagenome assembly OKSH01 (sample SAMEA3541596, study PRJEB24748) | human gut metagenome | biome: human gut; feature: human-associated habitat; material: faeces | place: China | collected 2012
ACCCCGGCGAGCCGCGCGAGGCCGGCTGCCCCTGTCGGACGCTGTCAGAGCTGGAGGTGCAAAAGCGCCTGCGCATGGGTCGCCGCGCGGCGAAAAAGCTTGCGGTAACGGACGCGGACATTGCCTTCGTTGACGCGCACTACGGTCTGCAGGCAGCCGAACTGCGGCGCGGGCGCGACGATTTTCTCATCCGGCGCTCGGACGGGGTGTTTGCCTACCAGCTCGCCGTGAGCGTGGACGATCTCGACATGGGCATCACGCGCGTTGTGCGCGCGCGTGATCTGCTTGACTCCACGCCGCGGCAGATCTGGCTGATGGAAACGCTCGGCGGCAAGGCCCCGGAATACGCGCACGCGCCGCTGCTCGTCGCGCCGGACGGGCGCAAGCTCTCCAAGCGCGAGGGCGACCTGAACATGGAGGCCCTGCGGCAGAAATACACACCCGAGCAGCTGACCGGAAAGCTCGCCAAGCTCGCGGGTCTGCGGCAAACAGACGCGCCGGTGACGGCAATCGAGCTGGCCGCGGACTTTTTCTGGGACAAGGTCCCGCGCACGGACATTCCGATCCCGGAGGATTTTTGACAGAGACGCACGGTGGGCGCATCCAGACGGATGCGCCCATTTTGCATGCCATTATTTTTCCGTCAGCCGCTGCACCATGGTGTCGTGCGCGGCGCACTCGGCCGCGTCGTCGAGCGGCTGCAGCTCCAGCTCCGGATAGCGGCCATGCAGCGCCGTTGCGAGCAGATGGTCGCAAAATGCCGGATTCTTCGGCAGCACCGGGCCGTGGCTGTATGTGCCGAAGACGTTTTGATAGCGCACGCCCTCAAAGCCGTCCTCCCCGTTGTTGCCGCCGCCAACGAGCACCTTACCAAGCGGCGACACGCCGCTGCCGAGGTAGGTCTTGCCGCTGTGGTTTTCAAAGCCGACGACCGTACTGCCGCCGGACTCCGGCAGACACTCGAAGAGTGTGTTGCCGATCATGCGCTCCTTCGCTCCGACGGTATAATAGTCGATCGCGCCGATGAAGTCGCACTGCTTGCCGTCCCACGTGCGGTAGTAGCTGCCGAGCATCTGGTAGCCGCCGCAGATGGTCAGAAACGTTTTGCCGTCGGCAATGGCAGCCTTGATCTCGCTGCCCTTTCCGGCTTTCAGGTCGGACAGGAGCACCTCCTGCTCAAAGTCCTGACCGCCGCCGATGAAAAACAGGTCAAACTGTGTAAAATCCGCCTGCTGGCCGACCGTGACCTCCGTCACCTCGGCGTCGATGCCGCGCCACTCCAAACGGCGGCGCATGCAAAGAATATTGCCCCGGTCGCCGTAGAGGTTCAGAAGGTCCGGGTAAAGATGGCAGATTCGCAGGGTCTTTTCGCTCATTCCCAGAACTCCTTTCCGCCGAGCTGCTTTTGCAGCCGGCCGCGCAGGTCCAGCATGGCCGTATAGGTTGGCATAATGAACACCGGGTATTCCGATGCGCACATGGCGTCGATCAGCGGGTCATAATCGTAAAACACCTCGATGCGCGCCTCATCCACGCCCGCATATTTCAGGCGCAGGCGCAGCTCATCGGCGCGCGTGCCGCATACGAACACCTGCCGCAGGTGCTCGCCCATGGCGGCAAGCCGCTCAAAGTCGGCATCCCAGATCCACGAGATGTCCGTGCCGTCGGCGTCGCGGTCATTGAGGCAGACGACAAACGTCGCATCCTCGTTCAGACCGGCGAGATAGCGCATGGTCTGGTTGCAGCCGGCGGGATTTTTCACGAGCATCATGCGGCCGGGTGTGCCGCGCAGGTCGAATTTCTCCATGCGGCCAAAGCCGCAGCCGAACGCGCCAAGCGCGTGCACGATCGCCTCCGGTGTGAAGCCGAACGCAGACAGCGCAGCCGCCGAGCCGACGGCGTTATAGATGTTGTACGCCGCCGGAAGGTTGATGTGTACGGCGTACTCCCGACCACCGATGGACATGGTGACATCACTTGTGTCAACGCCGAGGTTCTGCACCGCTGTGACAGCGACCTGCGGGGCTTCGCGGTGATAGCCGCACTTCGGGCAGCGAAATGCGCCCAGATGCCCGTAAGTACGGTAGTCGTAGACATATTCGGTCTTGCAGTGGATGCAGTGCGGCGCGTCGGAGATCTCCGTCAGATCGTCGCCGCCGAGCGGAACGTTCACGCCGAAGCGCACGACCGGGTTCGGCACCTGCTCCGGGATAGACGCGATGAGCGAACAGTCGGCGTTAATGCACAAAATACTCTCCGGGGTGTGGCGAATGCCCTCGATGATGTTATTGAGCGTATGCGTGATCTCACCGTAGCGGTCGAGCTGGTCGCGAAAAACATTCGTCGCCACGATGACCTCCGGCTTGAGGTACTTGAGCACGGTCTTGGATGCAGCCTCGTCGCACTCAATGACGGCAAACTGGCACTTCGGCCTGCCGGTCAGGGTGCTGTGCATGGCAAACTCCGCCGTGATGCCGGAGATGAGGTTCGCGCCCGAGCGGTTGGCAAAGTAGTTGAGGCCCGCATCGGCAAATGCCTGCTCGATCATGCGGGAGCTGGTCGTCTTGCCATTCGTGCCGGTGACAAGGATGACGCGCACCCCCCGCGAGAGCACGCCGAGTACCTGCGGGTATACCTTGAGCGCCACGCGGCCGGGAAACGCCGTGCCGCCGCGGCGCAGCAGCCGCAGCAGCCCGCGTGCAAGCTTACACAGCAATACTGCAAAAAAAGTTCGGATTTTCATTCTTTAGGGTCACTCCGTGAATATCGGCATCTGTCAGCAGATGCTCATTTTTACTGTCTTTCCGGCCAGAGTCAGCATATCGCGCAGCTCCTGCACCAATTGCAGCTTGCGCTCAAAGCTGAACTCCGTATCCTGCTGAGCGAGGTTGCTCGCGTTGCCGAAGAGGACATTGACCTCCGTCGCCTCCTCGAGCAGTACGAGCGCGAGCCTGGACGCGCCGTCCTTCATGCGGGCGAGCTCGAGCGTGTACATGCCATCCGCGAGGTAGTCCTTGATGCGTTTCATCGTCACATTGACCGTAACGACGCCCTCGGTCGTCAGATCCACACCGTGGATCTCGCTCATCGGCGGCACCTCCTCCGTGCCGCTGCCGGGCAGCGTGCGCACCTTTACGCCCAGATATGACGCGACAGCATTGGCCGTGGTGCCGCCGCAGACAACATGCTTGCCATCCTTGCCGAAAAACAGGCGCATGGTGCTCAGATCATCGTCCTTGCGCTCGGGCGGGCCGATCATGACGTTGACCGGACAACGCTCACGCAGGCGCGCGACAACAACAGTCGTATCATCATGCATGGCGTCCATGTCCAGCGTCTTGACGGTCGAGAGGATACTGGCCGCCATGCGCTGTGAGGAGACGGTGGGTGAATAATTGCGCAGGATAAAATCCTCAATGTCCTGCCGCGCCCAACCGGCGTCCGTCGTCACGCCGCGCCCGGCCTCCGACACGCCGTCGCTGAAGAGCACAAGCATATCGCCCACGTCAAAATGCAGGTAGCTCTCGTGCAGCTCCTTTTCCTGAATGAAGTTGACGGAGTAGTTGTATTTCCCGATCGCGCCGTTATGCACGAACACGGCGTTCGGGTTGTCATACTGGATCAGGCGCGCGCGGGTGCCGGCCGTCTGCAGGATCGTAAAGGTCGCATAGGCGAGCTTGCGCTCCCTGCACATGGGCAGCGTTTCCGCCACGGTCGTAACGCACTCGTCGATCGGCACGTTGCCCTTGAGCATGGTCGTGAGCATGGTCGTTGTCAGCGTGGAGAGGATGTTGGCCTTGACGCCGCTGCCGAGACCGTCGGAGAGGATGACCGTCGCATCATTGTCGTCCCATTCGAGCGCACACTGATCGCCGCAGAGCGTCTCCCCGTTTTTGTTGCGGCTGATAACGCTGATGTCCCAGACCGTGTTCCTGCAGCGGTTCGTTCGTTTACGCATCATCATCGCCGTCCTCATCAAGCATGATGGCTTCCTTCAGATCGTGCACAGCCACCTTGGTCTCCGCCGCTGTTTCACCGAGCAGACTTGCGATCTCGTGCACGATGCGCAGCTGGTTTGCAATGATATCGTCCGCCAGATCGGCCGCATGGATCTTCGTCTTCTGGATCTTGTTGCGGCGCTGGCGCGCCTTGGTCACGTCACGCATAATGCAGGTAAAGAGCGTCCGCTCCGGGTCGCAGATGAAGATGCGCTCGAGATAGACGTTGTAGTCGGCGAGAAAGACCTCGTCCGTGACCTGTGTCTCGTCCTGACTGATCATCTTCACGAAGTCGTACTCATCCATAATGCGCGAGACCGGATATCCGATGATGTCCGCCGGATCCTTGATGCCGAAAATCTTGCAAGCCGCTTTGTTGATCTGCTTGACCTTCAGCTTTTTGCCGACAGTGACAATGCCCTCCGGGGAGACGTTGATGATCTTCTCGGAGTAGGTCTCGGCACGCTCTTTCATATATGGCATGCACATGCTGATCTCGGCGCGGCCCTCATAGACGGCGATGGCCTTGTCGCGGCAGGTGCGGTAGCCGCACAGGCCGCAGTTGAGCTCATCCGCCGGGCTGAATTTGCCCATCTTGCGCAGGATGCCGTTGATGACGGATTCCGGCGGCAGATCGATCGGATGCTTCTTGTCGATGAGCACGCGGCGCATGTTGACCGGATCCTGAATATCGAAATTCTTGCTGCCGTTGGCGCTCTGGATGACGCGGCGGCGCGACTCGAGCAGGTTCGTGTGCTTCTGCCGGAACGCAAGACCGCCGACGCAGTTGCCGTGACAGGCGGCGATTTCGATAAAGCAGTTGCGCAGCTCGCCGTTGACGACGCTCTTGAGCGTCTGGATGCTGTCATCCAGACCGTCAAGGAACAGATAATCGCGCCCGGAATCGAGCGACATGGAGTGCAGAACGCCGTTTGTGATCGTATAACCGCGCGAAAGCATCGGCTCATCCGCCGGGACGTTCGGGTCAACGGCGACGCCGGCCTCGTTCATCCACTCCTCGAGCTCCGTGAAGGTGATGTCATAATCGGCGCCGACGCTCTCAAAGCGCGTTGTCTCCTCCTTCTTGGAGATGCAGGGGCTGATGTAGACAATGGTCGCGCCCGGATAACGCTCGCGCAGCAGCACGGCATGCGCCTGCATCGGCGAGAGCACCGGGGCGAGATATGGCAGCGCCTCCGGCAGATGCTTTTCCACATAGAGCACGATCGTCGAACAGCCCGACGTGATGATCGGCGCATCGCCCGGCTGGGCGGCGAGCTTTTCCAGCTCCTTCTTGACCAGATAGGCGCCCTCTGCAGTTTCGTGTGCCGCCGTGAAGCCGAGCGCCTTGAGCGGTTTTTCGATGCCCTGAAAACCGGGGGTATCAAAATAGGCGATGTACGACGAGTCGACGCTCACGACGACCTGCTTGCCGGAGGCGATCAGCTCCCGGATCTGACCGACGTCGCTGATGTCCTCTTTTGCGTGCTGCGGGCAGACGGACACGCAGTTGCCGCAGAGAATGCAGTCACTGGAAATGATCTGTGCGTGACCCTGATAGACGCGGATGGACTTGACCGGGCAGAACCGGACGCATTTGTAGCAGTTTTTGCAGTTGGCCTGTTTGAAACGCAGAACATCCATGGGGCTCCCGCCTTTCTGTGAAATTTCACGAGTAGTGTTTTGCGATCTCTCTCGATTTCTATTTTTTTAATGTACCACAAAACTCCTCCCCGCACAAGCCCCGCGCGAAAACGCGGCGATTCCAGCGCGCAAAAAGCCGCCGGCGAACGCTGCATCAGCATCCGCCGGCGGCGGGTACAGCTTATTCTTCGACCTTTCCGGTCAGCGCCTCGGTGAGCGTGCGCCAGCCGAGCATGGCGCATTTGACGCGCGCGGGCATGTGCGCGATGTCCTTGAGGGCTGAGGCCTCTTCGAGGCTCTCGATCTCCTCCTCGCTCGCTTCTCCGTGGATCATGCGCAGGAAGGTTCGGCTCATTTCCAGCGCCTTTTCCTTCTTCTGCCCCACGATCATGCCGAGCATGATGTCCGCCGACGCCTGCGAGATGGCACAGCCGTCGCCGACAAAACCGCCGTCGGTAATGACATCGCCGTCGGTCTTGAGCTTGAGGACGATGTTGTCGCCGCAGCTCGGGTTCACGCCCGCAAGTTCAATGTCCGCGTCCGGAATGTCGTGCTTGAACTCCGGATGGATGTTGTGCTCGGTCAGGATCTCATTATAGAAGCTTCTATTTTCCATATCCCATACGCTCCCTCAGGGTCGAGAGGCTCTCAAGGAACCGGTCGACATCCTCATCGGTGTTATAAAAGGCAAAGCTGGCGCGCGCCGTCGCATTCAGGCCAAGGTGTGCGAGCAGCGGCTGCGCGCAGTGGTGTCCGGCACGGATGTTCACACCGTCGGACGCCATGATCTCGCTGATGTCGTGCGGGTGCACGCCGTCGACCGTGAAGGTGATGATGCCATTGTGATCCTCCGGCTTGTCCGTGCCGAGCACGTGCACGTGCGGCACGGCCAGTGCACGCGCGAGGGCATTGGCCGTCAGGTCATGCTCACGCTGCCGGATGGTATCAAAGCCGACGCCCTGCACATACCGGATGGCAGCAGCCAGACCGGCTGCACCGGCGGCGTTGACCGTGCCGGCCTCAAACTTATGCGGCAGTTCGGCATAGACGGCACCCGTGCGCGTGACGGATTCGATCATCTCGCCGCCGGAGAGAAACGGCGGCATCTCCTCTAGCAGCTCCGCCCTGCCGTACAGCCCACCGATGCCCATGGGGCCAAAGACCTTGTGGCCGGAGAAGGCAAAGAAATCCGCACCCAGCTCCTGCACGTTCACAGGCATATGCGGCGTGCTCTGCGCGCCGTCCACGACCATGACCGCACCCTTTTTGTGCGCCATGGCAGCAACTTCCTGCACCGGATACTTCCGGCCGAGAACGTTCGACACCTGCGTCATGGCGACGATCTTCGTGCGTTCGGTGATGAGCGACTCGATCTGCTGCAGGTCTACACTGCCGTCGGGCGCGCACTCGATGAACTTCACCTCCGCGCCGGTCTGACGGCAGACCATCTGCCACGGCAGCAGGTCGCTGTGGTGCTCCATGATGGACACGAGCACCTCGTCACCCGCCTTGACGTGCGTCAGGCCGTAGCTGTAGGCGACGAGGTTCAGGCTCTCGGTCGTGTTGCGGGTAAAGACGATCTCACGCGCCGAGCGTGCCCCGATGAAATCGCGCACGGTCTCGCGCGCCTGCTCATAGATATCGGTCGCCTCCACGCTCAGCGGATACAGCCCTCGCAGGGGGTTCGCATTGTGGCAGCGGTAGAAATCCGCCACCGCGTCCAGCACGCACTGCGGGCGCTGCACCGTAGCCGCGTTATCAATATAGGCGACGTCCGTGTGCTGAAAGATCGGAAAATCCTGCTTATAATCATACGTCATCGTTGAGTTCCTCCTCCAGCGTCTGAAGAATCTGTGCGCGCAGCGCTTCATCATCCACCGTGCGCGCAAAGCGCTCGATAGATGCACGGGCCAGGATGTTTTCGGCCTGAGCGCGGGAGATACCGCGGCTCTCAAAGTAAAACAGCGTCTCGTCATCGAGCTCACCGATGGTCGCGCCGTGGTTGCCGACGACATTTTCCTCGGCGCAGAGAATGAGCGGCACCGTCTTGTTGACAACATCGTCGCCGAGCATGAGCACGGTCTCTTTCTCGTTGCCGACGGAGTTCGACGAGCCGGTCTTGAAATCGATCGTGCCGCGGAAAACCTTCTTCGCCGCATCCTTGAGCGCGCCGGACGTGTCGATCTCGCACTCCGTGTTCTTGCCGTAATGATTGACGACAACATTGACGTCGATCGTCTGGCTGCCGCGGCCGAGATAACCGATCTGCGCCGAATAGCGGCTGCCGTCGCCGACGAGCTCCGTGTCATTATCGGAGTAGAGGTCGCCCTGCCCCATCAGGATCTGCGTCATGTCCACGCCGGCGCCGGGCGCACAGTCGGCGTCCGTTTTGGCGTAGAGCAGTGCGCCGCTGCGCGCACCGAGCACCTGCACAAGGCGAAGAGACGCGGCATCGTGGAGCTTGAACGCCGTTTCTACGGCGAAGCTGCCCTGCGTATCGAGCACCATATACACCGTTGCCTGCACACCGGCGGCCACATCGACCGCGATATGCTTGCGGCTGTAGCCCTCAGCTCCGGTCAGGTCAATATGCAGCGGCTGCGCCTGATTTTCTGCTGTAATTTCATATGCATCCGTCCCGAGATCGGCCGTTTCGGCCGCATTCCACGGGATGGTCGCTTCGTTGACATTGAGATGGTTCCACGTTCTGGTCGGCAGTTTGTTGACGACCAGCTGTTGGCTCGTATTCACGATATTCCCTCCTTTCGGAATGTGCGGTCAGCCGATGCTGCCCTTCATCTCCAGACGAATGAGATTGTTCATTTCCACAGCGTACTCCAGCGGCAGCTCCTTGGAGACGTTGTCCGCAAAGCCGCTGACGATCAGCGCGCGGGCGTCCTCCTCGCTCATACCGCGGCTCATGAGATAAAACACCGCTTCGTTGCTGATGCTGCCGATCTTGGCCTCATGACCGACGGCGGCGTCCTTCGTGCGGATGTCCATGGCCGGGACGGTGTCGGAGCGGGACTCGGAGTCAAGCATCAGCGACTGGCAGGACACGGAGGATTTTGCGTGCTTGGCACCCTTTTGCACCACGACGCTGCTGCGGAATGTGCTGATGCCGCCGCTCTTGCTGATCGAGCGGGTATTCATATACGAGCTCGTGTTCCTGCCGATGTGCACGACCTTCGCGCCGGTGTCAAGATTCTGCCCCGCACCGGCAAACGTGACGCCGGTGAACTCCATCTTGGAGTTATCACCTTTGAGCACGCTCATCGGATACAGGCAGCCGACATGAGACCCGAACGAGCCGGAAACCCACTCGATCACGCCGCCCTCTTCCACGAGCGCGCGTTTTGTATTGAGGTTATACATGTTCTTCGACCAGTTCTCTATGGTCGAGTAGCGCAGCCTGGCGTTTTTCTTCACGTACAGCTCCACACAGCCGGCGTGGAGGTTCGCGACGTTATATTTCGGCGCCGAGCAGCCCTCGATGAAGTGCAGACTCGCACCCTCGTCAACGATGATGAGTGTGTGCTCGAACTGGCCAGCGCCCTTGGCGTTCAGGCGGAAATACGACTGCAGCGGGATGGACACCTGCACGCCCTTCGGAACGTACACAAACGAGCCGCCGGACCAGACCGCACCGTGCAGGGCCGCAAACTTATGATCGTGCGGTGTGACGAGCTTCATAAAATACTTGTGCACCATGTCGGCGTATTCACCCTTGAGTGCGCTCTCCATGTCGGTGTAGACGACGCCCTGTGCAGCTACCTCGTCGCGGACGTTGTGATACACGAGCTCGGAATCGTACTGTGCACCGACACCGGCGAGCGATTTGCGCTCCGCCTGCGGGATACCAAGACGCTCAAAGGTGTCTTTAATATCCTGTGGGACATCCTTCCAGTCGTTTTTCATGTCGGACTTGGGGCGAACATAGGTCGCAATGTGGTCCATATCCAGTCCCTCGATGGACGGCCCCCAGTCCGGAACCGGCATCTCGTTATAGATCTGCAGCGACTGCAGCCGGAACTGCTGCATCCAGACCGGATCGTCCTTTTCCTTGGAGAGCTTGTCGATGATCTCCGGCGTCAGGCCCTCCTGCATACGATAGGCATCGTCCTCTTTGTCGCGGATGTCATAGACGCTGCGGTCAATGTCCGCGACCTGACTTTTTCCCTTCATTCGGATCGCCTCGCTTTCAGTCTGCCCGGATGCCGCCAAAGCCGTTTTCATTGATGGTATCTACAAGCGATGCATCGCCGTTTTTCACAATGACGCCCTGCTCCATGATGTGCGCGGCGTCCACCGTCAGCGCCTCGAGAATGCGGGTGCTGTGCGTGATGATGAGCAGCGAGCCGTGCACGCGCTCACGATAGAGCTGCACGCCATTGGAGACCGTGCGCACCGCGTCGACGTCCAGACCGGAGTCCGTCTCGTCGAGGATGGCAAGCTTCGGCTCTAGCATGAGCATCTGCAGGATCTCCGCTTTCTTTTTCTCACCGCCGGAAAAGCCCACATTCAGGTCGCGCTCGGCATAGGAAGCGTCCATCGCCAGCAGCTGCATCGTCTCGGCAAGTTTCTTCTTGAAGTCCCAGAGGCGAATGCGCTTGCCGGTCTTCTGCTCGAGCGCGCTGCGGATAAACGCGCTGAGCGTCACACCGGGCACCTCGAGCGGATTCTGAAACGACAGAAAAATGCCCTTCTTCGCGCGCTCGTTGACCGGCAGCTCCGTGATGTCCTCGCCGTCAAAGACGATCTTTCCGGCCGTGACCGTGTACTCCGGATTGCCGGTGATCGCATAGCCGAGCGTGGACTTGCCGGTGCCGTTCGGCCCCATGAGCACATGCGTCTCATCCTTGCCGACGGTCAGGTCCACGCCATGCAGGATCTCTTTCTCGCCCGCACTCACGTGCAGGCCGCTGACTTCAAGCAGGTTGCTGTTCATATATGTATCCTCCGTTCCCAATGGCAAACCGTGCCTGACGGCACGGCTGCATACGATATACATGAATTCAGAGAGGCTCAGGACGGTCTGACGCAAATCCTACCTCATTGAGGTGAATTATATGCCTATATTCCTATGCTGTCAATAGGAATATAGGATCAAGGCAGCAAAAAAAGCACGCACGACGCAATAGCCGTGCGTGCTTTTGACACAGATGCTCAGAATTGGAACAGGTTCAGGCCGATCTCCTCACTGTGAAAACGATCAACTCTTCCGTCGATAACCGTGATGACCATCTCACAGGTGGCGCTGATAACGGCGCGGTTGAGATGTCCGCCGAACACTTCGCCCTTCTCGTTGCCGGCGCTCATATGCAGGTGCGTGTAAAATGCGCCGTCCATCGTGTTGATCGTGCCGGTCAGCGAGACGATCTCAAAATCGCCCGCGAAGGAGTTCGCGTGGTACTGCTTTTCGGCCGTGTGGAACACGCCGACCGTAAACTCCCCGACTGCGCCGAGCGCCTGCACGCTCGCAAGCTTGATCTGCTCGGCCTGTGCAATGGCCGCGACCTGCTCGAGCACTTCTTCCCCGCGGTCGATGCGGGCGACGATGGTGTTGTCAAATCTTCTGTACTCCATGGCTCTGCCTCCTGACAAATGAAATGCACTGCGGTCATTATACCGCACGCGTTCTTTGCTTGCAAGACCCGCGTTATTCCAGCTCGAATGCACCGGTATAGAGCTGATAATAGACGCCCTTTTCCGCAATGAGCTTTGCATGATTGCCGCGCTCGATGATGCGGCCATGGTCGAGCACCATGATCACGTCGGCGTTTTTGACCGTTGAGAGCCGGTGCGCGATGACGAACACCGTGCGCCCCTCCATAAGCTTATCCATGCCGCTCTGCACGAGCGCCTCCGTGCGGGTGTCGATGGAGCTTGTCGCCTCGTCGAGGATCATGACCGGCGGGTCGGACACGGCCGCGCGCGCGATGCTCAGCAGCTGCCGCTGCCCCTGGCTCAGGCCGCTGCCGTCACCCTTGAGCACGGTGTTGTAGCCGTCGGGCAGCATGCGGATGAAGTGGTCGGCGTTGGCGAGCTTCGCCGCGGCGATACATTCATCATCCGTCGCAGCCGGATTTCCGTAGCGGATATTTTCCATGACCGTACCGGTAAAGAGATTCACATCCTGCAGCACGATGCCGAGGCTGCGGCGCAGATCTGCCTTGCGGATCTTATTGATGTTGATGCCGTCGTAGCGGATCTTGCCGTCGGCAATGTCGTAAAAGCGGTTGATGAGGTTTGTGATCGTCGTCTTTCCGGCGCCGGTCGCACCGACGAAGGCGACCTTCTGGCCGGGCTCGGCGTAGAGCGTGATGTCATGCAGGACCTCTTTATCCGGCGTATAACCGAAGTCCACGTGATCGAACACGACGCGCCCGGCAAGCTTCGTGTATGTGACCGTGCCGTCGCCGTGCGGGTGCTTCCACGCCCAGAGACCCGTGTGGTGGTCGGTCTCAGCGAGCATGCCGTTTTCCTCCGTGGCGTTGACAAGCGTCACATAGCCGTCGTCCGTCTCCGGCTCGGCATCCATGAACGCGAAGATACGCGATGCACCGGCCAGCGCCGTGACGATGGAGTTGAACTGGTTAGAGATCTGCGAGATCGGGTTTGTAAACCCGCGCGAGAGCGTGAGGAAGGATGCGATCATACCGAGCGTGAGCGTGTTCATGCCCGTCAGGCCGAGGTTCGGCGTGCCGGCAATCGCCATCGTGCCGCCGATGACGGCGATGATGACATACTGCAGATAACCTACGGCGTTCATCATCGGCATCATGCTGTTGGCCATACCGCTGGCGCGCGCGGCGTTTTCCGCCCAGACGCGGTTGCGGCGGCGCAGCTCCGCCTTGCTCTGCTCCTCGTGGCAGAAGACCTTGACGACCTTCTGACCGTTGACCATCTCCTCAACATAGCCGTTGAGATCGGCCAATGCCGTCTGCTGCGCCATGAAGTAGCCGCCGATGCGGCCGGTGAGCTTGCGCACGAACACGAGAATGAGCGCCATGACGGCGCACACGATCAGCGTCAGCCAGATGCTGATGTACAGCATGCAGAAAAACACTGCCGCAAGCGTGAACACGGACGATACGAGCTGCGCCATGGACTGCGCAATCATCTGGCGCAGCGTGTCGGTATCGTTCGTATACAGGCTCATGATGTCGCCGTGCGTATGCGTGTCAAAGTAGCGGATGGGCAGGCTCTGCATCTTGGCAAACATCTCGTCACGGATGCGCTTGAGCGTGCCCTGCGCGATCGTGACCATGCGGCGGTTATACAGCCATGTAGCCAGCGTGCCGACAAGATATACGCAGCCGATGGTGATCAGCGCGCGGATCAGGCCGGAATAGTCCGGCGACGCTGTGCCGAGCATGGGCACGATATAGCCATCGATCAGCTTTTGCAGGAACATGGACGAGGCCGCGCCAGCGACCGCGCTCAGCAGGATGCAGACCGTCACGAGCACGAGCGTGCCCTTGTAGGCGCGCATATACGACAGCAGGCGTTTGAGCGTCCGGCCGTCAAATTTCGGGCGTTCACGCATCGTCCTCGCCTCCCTTCTGCTGGGACTCATAGACCTCGCGGTAGATCTCGCACGAGCGCAGCAGCTCATCGTGACTGCCGACGGCGTTGATGCGCCCGTCGTCGAGTACAACGATGCGGTCTGCATTCTGCACCGAGCTGATGCGCTGCGCGATGATGATCTTCGTCGTGTCGGGAATGTAGGTCGAGAGCGCCTGCTGGATCTGCGCGTCCGTGCGCGTATCGACGGCGCTCGTCGAATCATCGAGAATGAGCACCTTCGGCTTTTTCAGCAGCGCGCGGGCGATGCACAGGCGCTGCTTCTGGCCGCCGGAAACATTCGTTCCGCCCTGCTCGATGTGGGTGTCATACCCGTCCGGCATGGCGGAGATGAAGCCGTCCGCGCACGCAAGCTTGCAGGCATGACGCAGCTGCTCATCCGTGGCGTTTTCATTGCCCCAGCGGAGATTCTCGGCGATCGTACCGGAAAAGAGTTCGTTTTTCTGCAGCACCATGGCGACGGCACCGCGCAGAGTATCCAGATCATAGTCGCGCACGTCCACGCCGCCAAGCGTCAGCTTGCCGCCGGTCACGTCGTACAGACGCGGGATGAGCTGCACGAGTGAGGATTTCGACGCACCGGTGCCGCCGATAATGCCGATCGTCTCGCCGGAGCGGATATGCAGGTCAATATCGTCGAGCACCTTTTTATCTGCCTTGGAGGCGTAGACAAAGCTCACGTGGTCAAAGTCAACCGCACCGTCGCGCACGGTCATGATCGGCTGCTCCGGCTGCGGGATGTCCGACCGCTCCTCGAGCACCTCTGCGATGCGGCGCGCGGACGAGAGCGAGATCGTCAGCATGGCAAAAACCATAGAGAGCATCATCAGGCTTGAGAGGATCTGCATGGTATAGGTGATGAGCGCGGTGAGATTTCCGGTCGTGAGTCCGAGCGCGGGATCGTTGCCGCTGGCGATGATGGCCTTCGCGCCGAGCCACGAGATTATGATCATGCATGTATAGATGCAAAACTGCATCAGCGGCGCGTTGAGTGTGATGAGCCGCTCGCCTTTGGAGAAGTCCTTATAAATGCGCTCGGAGATCGCGCCGAACTTACCGATCTCGTGCCGCTCCTGGTTGAACGACTTCACGACACGAATGCCGCGGACGTTCTCCTGCACGACGTTGTTGAGCTCGTCATACGTGCGGAAAACGCGCGAAAAGACCGGGAACACGCTGCGGATGATGAAAAAGAGCGCCAGCGCAAGGATCGGCAGAATAACGAGAAACGTCATCGAGATGTCGTGGCTGATGCGAAACGACACGATCATGGAAAAGATCAGCATGACCGGCGCGCGGATCGCCATACGCATGAGCATCTGGAATGCATTTTGCACATTCGTTGTGTCCGTCGTCAGGCGCGTGACGATGGACGCGGTGGAAAACTTATCGATGTTCGAAAACGCGAACGTCTGCACGTTGTTATACATATCCTCGCGCAGGTTCGCCGCAAAGCCGACGGATGCGCGCGCGGCAATGCGCGCTGCGAGCACACCGGTCGACAGCTGGAACGCCGCCAGCAGCAGCAAAAATGCGCCGAACTTCCAGACTGCCGCCATACTGCCGCCCTCGATGCCGAAGTCGATGAGGTTGGACATAAACAGCGGGATCACGATCTCAAACACGACCTCCAGCGCCGAGAGCAGGACCGTCACGAGCGCGGGGCCTTTGTTTTCCCGCAGACTGCGGGTCAATGTATGAAGCATAGGGTTCCTCCTTCCGGGTATGCGTGCAGATCAGCCGAGGTCGGCATAGATCGTGCGCAGAGCGTCTTCCAGCGCCGCGATCTGCTTCGGGCTCAGCGAGCGGAGCATCTGCTGCTCGGCGGCCGCAATGGTCGCCTGCATTTGATGTGCGATCTCGGTGGCACGAGTTGTCTGGCAGACGAGCTTGCTGCGCTTATCCGCCGGGTCGGGCCGGCAGGACACGAAGCCCTTTTGCTCCATGCGTCCGATGACGCCCGCTACGGTCGGGTGCGACACCTGCAGAAAGCCCTCGATCTCCTTTTGCGTCGCCGTGCCGCCGCTTCGAGCCAGATAGCCGAGCACGCGGCTTTGCGTCAGCGTCAGATCATGCTGCGCAAGGTTGGCGTCGGCCTGTATCTTGATCTTATCCGTGATCATTTTTAATAGACATCCAATCGGATATTGCTCCATGATGCACCTCCGAATATGTAGCACGCTACGCATTATAAGAACATTCACGCAAAACGTCAAGAGACTTCATAAATTGTTTACACGCGAAAACGGCCGTAAAAAGTGCCCGTCTGCCATGGCAGACGGGCACTGAAAAATGTTAGAATCACAGGTGCTGGTCGCGGTCGATCTTGTCGTAGTGCTTGAGCAGGATGCCCTCCATGACGGAGGTGAGCTTCATGTCCAGATTCCAGAAGTAGACAACAAACGTGACCGCAAATGCGCCCAATGCACCGAGCGACACGCCCAGCAGGGCCTTGAGCAGCTTGCATTTCAAATTGTTCATGTTCGATCTCCTCTCTGATTACCAGGACTTCTCGTCCTTCAGGATCTCCAGGCTCGGATCCACGGGCTCTTCCTGCATGACGGTACGCATATAGTCATTGACCTGCTGGCGCACGCCCTGCCGCGAGATGACACGCGGGTCGAACAGATCGTGCGTGACCCAGATGAGGTGGATACCGTGCTCGCGGGCGCGCTCTTCAAACAGGCCGTGCATGCCGTCGAGCGCCTTGCAGCTCATGTGCTCCCAGAGGATGACCATGTCGGCGTTGAACTGCTCGCAGTACTCCCAGAGCTCGTCGAGCAGGACCTTGTAGCCGCCGTGGGTACGGTTGCGCATGATCATGTTCTCGGTCAGCCAGGCCATGTCGTAATACGCCTGCTCGCGGTTTTCGGGCGTGTCCTCCGTGACGAGCTCGCGCGTTGAGACCATGGAGAGCATATCTGTCAGCGGCACGATGCCCCAGCAGTTGAGCAGCCAGACGAGGAAGTCCATGTAGAAGTGCGACTGCACGCCCCAGACGATGGCGCGGTGGCGGTACGCATTGGCGGCGCGCTTGCGCTTGCTGTAAGCGCGCTCGGCAAGCTCGGTGATCTTGCGGTCGGCCTCGCGGAACGCGGGGACCTTGCCGCAGATGGCCATGTAGTTCGTTTCGGTATACAGCGCGAGGTTGGAGCCAAAAACCTGCGGGTAGTCGGTCTTGTTCATCTCGAGCCACTCGAGTCGGCACTTGGTGGCATAGTTCACGCGCTCTGCACACTCGAAATACGCCTTCCAGTCCCACTTCTCGCCGGTGTGCTCCTCAATGAAGGCGATGGCGTTGCGGATCTCCTGCGCGGCGTATTCCTGCACATCATCCTCACGGTGGCGCATGGGCGCTGCAAGCTGGAACACCGGGATACCGTCCTCGAGCTCGAGACGCTTGGAGATGACACCGTTGCCGAGCAGAGAACCGTCGCAGGTCGTATTGCACTGCACGGCGCAGGCGCCGAGCACGGGCGCATCGTCGTCGATGGACACGCCGGCCTCGGCCTCCGGCATCGGGCAGACGTCGCCAGCAAGACCGTATTCCTGCGCAACATCGATGTAATGCTCAGCCGCGTGCTGGTTGAGCAGCACGGAGACGTAGGTGGACGGCGTCTCGCGGCTCAGGCACTTGAGCGTCGGGAAGCCCATCATGACGGCAGTCATCTCGTTTTCATCCACGAGCACGACCTTGTCGGAAAACTTCTTATCGTTGCCGATGCGGCGGTCGCCGCGGAAGAGGCTGTCGAGCAGCTTTGCCACGTCCTCAATGACGAGGTCCTGCTCCAGGTGGCAGATGCGCAGATATTCATCGCGCAGGCCCTGCGTATGGCGGTCGACCATCATGGGCACGGCCAGATAGTTGGCCATCCAGCGATAGCGGAACATGGCCTTGATGTTGCGCGGCTTGACGATGAACTTTGCAAGGATGGTCATGATGTGCAGCCAGCGGCTGTAATCATAGAGCGTGTCCTTGACGCCGCGCCACTCGCGGCGGTTGCGTACCTTTCCCTCAGTGTAGAACTTGCCGAAATTTTCGCAGCCGATTCTCTTGTTGGACATCACTGTTTCCCCCCTTGAATCTTCTTGATCTCCATGCTTTCCACGAATGCCTGCACACGGGTGCGCATCTGGCCGGAGGAAGCGATGTTATACGGGCGGTCAACGGACAGGACAGGATAGCCGTAGTCATCGTTGAGAATGTGCGAACCGAGCATACGCTCATACGCCCACGGGTCGCAGAACTTGATCTGCTCGTAGATGATGCCGTCGGCCGCATACTCCTTAGCAAGCTGGCTGACGTATTCGCGGCGGCCGAGCATCTTGGGCATATCCATATAGCGCGGGCACTGGGCGCGGTTCATGTACTGGCGGCAGATCTGCGTGAGCGCATCCTCGTCGTCCGTCAGCGTGATCGGGTCGCGACCCGGGAACGAGCCGTAGCAGAAGCGGTCGGCGCAGACATAAGCGCCGGTGTCCTCGACGAGCTTGATGAAGTCAATGTCATCGACCTCGGAACCGACAACGACCACACGCGCGCGGTACGGATTTTTCTTATCCGGGCGGCGGGTCTTGAGTTCCTTGAGCGTCTCCTCCAGCTTGTCGATGAGCAGGTATTTCGGCGCGACATAGGTTGCAAGCGTGATGACGTGGAATTCATAGCCCGTGATGCGCGGATTGTCGCCCTTGCGGTACTCACCGATGGCGCGGATGAGCTCGCACACATGGTTGTGCTCGGCGACGGCGCTGCGGATGGCCACGTCCGACACGTCGATGCCGTAGTGCTCGTGCAGCGGCGTGAGGATGTGATTGCGGCACTGGAGCACATACAGATTCAGACCGTTGTCGTCGGCCTTCATCGGGATCTCCATGTACTCGTAGAAGAACTTCGGCTTGCTCTTGCCCATGGTCTTGAGCAGCTCCATGTTCTCGACGGCGCGGTTCATCATCGAGCAGCCGTCCGGCGTGATCATGCAGTCGGCAAAATTGTAGCCGCCCTCGATGGCACGCTCCAGCAGCGCGCGGCTGTACTCGCACAGAAAGCTGGTCATGTAGTACGTGGCCATTTCCATGGAGCCGGTGCGCGGCGCGCGCAGGCGCGTTGAGAACGCTCCGGGCAGGTTCAGCAGCGGCTCGGGCGTGTTTTCGCAAGCATAGGCAACACAGATCTTCCCCTCGTTCTGCGCCTGTGTGACCAGGTCATTGTGCGCTTCCTGCAAAAGGTTTTCGAAGTATAAAAGATGTTTCAGGTCTTTCATGGTTCACTCCCTCTTCGTTTATGTTTCTATCAAAAGCGGCTGCGCGACCGCCTTTGTGTATCTTTGCTGCCCGCAGGCAGAAGGCCCGGCGCGATCAGCGCGCCTCGATCTGCTTGATATTGATCTCATTGCCCTGCTGCAGCCAGGTGTTGCCGCTGCCGCAATGCGGGCATGTTTTGCCGTATTGTACGGTCGGATAGGTTTGCTTGCAGTCGTCGCACCAGGTGACGGCCGGGATGATCTCATACAGGAATTTCGTGCCTTGAATGATCGGCTCTTTCTTGGTATACCAATTCCAGCAATCTTCAAGATATTCCGGCACAATGCCGGAGACCTCACCGAATTCGAGCGTGACCGACTCGATCTCGGTGAGGTTATTCTCCTCGGCGATCTCCTGCACCTGCTTGACAACATAGGTAACGATGCTCAGCTCGTGCATGGGGGCTCCTTTCGGGAGGGCGGGCACAGCGGAAGGGATGCTGTGCCCGCCGCAGGATGGATACTTATTTCTTGTCTGTAAGGGACTTCTTGATGATCTTCACCTGACGCTTGGCGGCATAAGGCGCGATGGCCTTGAACTTATCCTCAGCCGGGATCATTTTGCTGTTTTGCGGCCGCACACGCTTGAGGTGGATGGCGTCAAACTCGCACTTGGTCGTGCAGATACCGCAGCCGATGCACTTGTTCGGATCGACAACACTGCGGCCGCAGCTCAGGCAGCGGGACGCCTCGGAGCGGATCTGCTCTTCGGTGAACGTCACGCGGTCGTCCTGCATGGTGCGCACCTTCTTGCTGTCGATGGCAACGGCGGCACGTGCGGGCTTTTTGATCTTCTCGGTCGGCAGAACGATATCGTCCTTGTTGAGTTCCTTGAACTCGCGCGTATTGCGGTGGATCGTCAGCGTCTGGCCCTTGTTGACGAAGCGGTGGATGGACACCGCGCCCTCGCGGCCGGTCGCGATCGCATCGATCGTATACTTCGGGCCGGTAGCGCAGTCGCCGCCGACGAAGATGTCGGGCTCGTTGGACTGGAACGTCACGGCGTCGTGCGCGATCAGGCGGCCGTCGGCCGTCTCTGCCGCGGTGCCGGCCAGCACATCGCCGTAGACCGAGCGCTGGCCGATGGCGACCAGAACGTTGGAGCACGGGACGGTGATGGTCTCATTTTCGTCATAGACCGGGGCGAACTTGCCGCTCGCGTCGCGGACGGACACGCAGCGCATGAGTTCGATGCCGGTGACCTTGCCGCCCTCGCCGAGGATGGCCTTCGGCGCCCAGGAGTTGTTGATGACGACGCCGTCAGCGATGCCGGCGTTCTTCTCATCCGGCACGGTCGGCATCTCCTCGTCCTTCTCGAGGCAGTACATGTTCACGCTGCCCTTGGTCAGGCGCAAGGCCGCGCGCGCCACGTCGATGGCCGCGTTGCCGCCGCCGATGACGACCACGTCGCCCGTGAGCTTCTTAAGCTTGCCGGCGTTGACTTCACGCAGGAAGTCGAGGCCGCTCTTGACGCCGGTGAGATCCTCGCCGGCGATGTTGAGCTTCGACGCCTGCTGCAGGCCGACCGCGACGTAGAACGCCTGGTAGCCTTCCTCGCGCAGCTGCTGGATGGTGATGTCCTTGCCGACTTCGACACCGCACTTAAACTCCACGCCCATCTCGCGCAGCACGTCGATCTCGGACTTGACAACGTCCTTGCCGATACGGAAGCTCGGGATGCCGTTGACGAGCATGCCGCCGGGCACAGCTTCCTTCTCGAACACGACCGGGCTATAGCCCTCGATGGCCAGGAAGTAGGCACAGGACATGCCGGCCGGGCCGCCGCCGATGATGGCGACCTTCTGGTCGAACTTCTCGTGCGTGCAGGAATTCATGGGCGGCACATAGCGGTGCTCGGCCTTCATGTCCTGCTCGGCGATGAACTTTTTGATCTCGTCGATGGCCAGCGGCTCGTCGACGGTGCCGCGGGTGCAGGCATCCTCGCAGTACTTTCTGCAGATGCTGCCGCAGACAGCCGGGAACGGGTTATCCTTCTTGATGAGCTTGAGCGCGTCGGCATAGCGGCCGTCGCCAGCCATCTTGATGTAGCCCTGGATGGCGATGTGCGCCGGGCAGGCGGCCTTGCAGGGCGCCGTGCCGGTCGGCCAGGTCTGGATGCAGCCGTTCTCGTTGCGATAATTCTTGTTCCAGTGATCCTCGCCCCACTTGGTGTCGTCCGGCAGCTCGTGGTGCGGATACTGGATGGGGCCTTCCTTGGTGCAGAGCTTCTGGCCGAGGCGGACAGCGCCGGCCGGGCAGGTCTCGACGCACTTGCCGCAGGCCACGCACTTCTCGGGGTCGCTCTCGGCCACGTAGGCGGAGGCGGACAGGTTCGGCGTGTTGAACAGCTGGCTGGTGCGCAGCGCATTGCAGACGCCGACGGCACAGTTGCAGATGCCGAAGATCTTGTTTTCGCCGTCGATATTCGTGATCTGGTGGACATAGCCGCGATCCTCTGCCTTCTGGAGGATCTCCATCGCCTCTTCATAGGTGATGTCGTGGCCATGGTTCGTCTCGCGACAGTAGTCGGCAAAATCACCGACACCGATGCACCACTCGCCTTCCACGTCGCCGGAGCCTTCACCGCGGATGCGCTGCTGCTTGCGGCAGGAGCACACAGACACACCGATGTGGCCCTCGTACTTCTTCAGCCAATGGGACAGGTGCTCGATCGGCAGAGACTTGCTCTCGGCCGGGATGGCCTTTTCGACCGGGATGACGTGCATGCCGATGCCGGCGCCTCCGGGAGGCACCATCTCGGTGATGCCCGCCAGCGGCAGATACGCCATGCGCTCGAAGAAGTCAGCCGTCTCCGGGAACATATCCGCCTGCTCGGGGTTGATCATCATGATCTCGGCGCTGCCGGGAACGAACATGTCCAGCACCCAGCGCTTTTCATGGTTCGGATTCTTGCCGTCGAGATTCTCCCAATGGAACTCGACCAGACCGCTCTCGCTGATGGCCTGCATCGCTTTTTCCAGATAGGCTCTGTCAAACTGCGGGTTCTTCTTTGCGAGCTGCTCGATCGTGAGCGGCACACGCTTTTTCATCGTCAACGCGATATCGAGGATATCGTCCGCCATCTTCTCGTCATACTTCACCGCCGTGAACTTGAGGGCGGAGTTGATGCCCAGATACTCCGGAGAATCCGGCGTGATCTTGTCCTTTCCCAACAACACCGTCGCGCGATCCGTGATTACTTTTCCGAGCTTTGCAATTTTCTCGTCTTTTGTCATGTTATCGCTTCCTTCTTCTTTAGATTGCAGTCAAACGACATCCGCCCGTTCCGACACAAGAACGGATTCGGATGCAGCTATGTTAATTAATTAACCCTGCAATGTCAAGGAGTCCGGAGCATTTTTGAAACAAGTCACAAAAAATCTGCAAAGAAATTGCGAATAGATTTTTTTGCGTGTTGAATCAAGGAGACAAACGTCGTATAATGTTTGAAAAATAAGAACATTTTTCGTCAGGAGTGTTATGGATGCAAGATTCTGCCCGAAAGTTCAAAGAGGAAGTCGCGGAAGCCGCGATCTCCCTGTTCAAGCGCAACGGATACAACAACGTGACCGTAAACGAGATCTGCAAGGAATGCGGCATCTCCCGCTCCGTGTTCTACTCCTCGTTCAACGGCAAGCGCAGCATTCTGGAATACATGGTGGAAAAACCGCAGCACAACGATGATGCGAGCTTTATGAAATTTGCGCACGCAGACAATGACTTCGAGCGCATCTGGCAGCTGTTTGACCGCTTCATTGCCATCGCCTATGATTTCGGCCCCGAGCTCACGAGCACGCTGTTCATCATGCAGTTCGAATCCCCCGAGGGGATCCGCGCAGCTGTGCACGCGCTCGATGATCTGTTTGCGACACTGGCCACAAACTGCGCCAAATCAGGCATTATCGACTCCAAAGAGCCGCCGGATCTGCTGTCGCGCATCGCAACGGATCTGATCTGCCACGAGCTGTACGTCTGGTCCAGCCAGAAAGGAAACTTCTCGCTGCGCGCACGCGCGCGGCAGTACGCCGAGATCGCCTACCACGTCAAGCCGGAGTATCGCATGCCGGCCGAGCAGCGCGACGCACTGTAAGCTTTGTCATAGAAACCGCTGCCTGATTTTTGCGGAATTGGGCGGCGGTTTTTTTGACATCTTTTCGTATTTGTTGTATCGCGTATATACACAGTGCATATACACGCAAGGAGGCTCATCATGCTGTAAGAAAGTGATTATCTGGAAGAACAGGCTGCTCTGCACACGGCGGAAAAGATGTGCGCGGCCGCACGGACTGCCCCGAAGGCGCATGGGAAGGACACGATGCACACGCTCATCCTGACCGGAGACGAGAAGGAACAGCTGGCGAAAAAGATGGAGGAATTCGGCATCCGCGAAATGGGGCGACAAAATGAACACTTGGTACAACAGGGACGCTGCCAACATCCGCCGGGCACATGCGGTCGTTCTCATTGGCACGGAGCAGACATACCGCGGCGTGCCCCACTGCGACTATTGCGGCTTTGATAATTGCGGCAACTGCAAAAACGCCGGCGGAAACTGCACGTTTGCCTATATCGACCTGGTCATCGCCGTTTCTTCTGCAGTCATGTCCGCCGCGATGGATACCGTGGATACTCGCATCATGTTTTCTGTCGACAAGGCCGCCACTGAAATGGGGTATGCCGAAAACGTCCTGTGGCTTGGCATTCCGATCTCGATCTCCGGCAAGAGCATCTTTTTCGACCGAGGGATCTTTCACGACTGACAGGAGGCATCATGGGAACGCAGCCATACAAAAGTATTTGCTACTGCACGAATCTCTGCCGGAGCGCAAATATGCTCTCCGATATCTATGACGCTTGTTAAATCCATCCGGCGTGACCGTTGCGCAGTATTACCTGTTGGTCAATCTGTCCAGACTCGGCAGCGCGAATATCACGCATTGGGCGCAGCGGGTCGGGCTCGACCGGAGCACGATGGTCCGGAATATGAAGCCGCTGCAGACACGCGGCTACGTGGAAACGACCAAGGGACGCGGAAAGGTATTCACATTGACGCCGGAAGGTGAACACGTTCTGGAGTTGGCAATCCCGATTTGGGAGCGCACACAGGAGAAAATTCAGGAAGCCTTAGGCGATGACGATGCGCAGGCACTTCTGCGCATCAGTGAAAAGCTGCAGGAGATTGGCAAATGAAGAAAAGTCTATCATTTGATGCCCAAAGAGCTGTCTGACTGCGTTGCAGTCAGACAGCTCTTTTGAAAAACATGAATGCCTACAGGCTTTTCGGCCTCGGCAATTATTCCTACTCACGCACTAAAACCGTGACCTAAATAATTTCGTACAAATTTCGTATTTCGCGGTGTATCAAGGTTGTTGCAGTACTTGCTAATACTACAAATGGCAAAAAAGTATGGTGAGGTGTTGTCGTCCTTTTTTCTCCTGCACCATGCCGAAGTTCAGCAATCCCAGGTTCGGTCGTTTACTCAATGTCATATACTGATGCGATTCCACACCAGCGGCGCGATGTTGGGCAGATTCTTGTCCCCATCGAGATCATTCGCCGCACCCATACTAATTTTCCCGTCAACTGACATCAGCATAAACAGAGTTGCGGTTGATTCACCTCTCTTAGCTACCCCTTAAAGCTTTTTGCCGCAGTTGGCACAATACTGATAATTGAAAGGATTGAAGTGTGAGCATTCACAAAACCGCATGGTCTGATCTATGTCATAAGCTAAGTATAAATGTTCCAGCTTCTCTTCATCTTTGATTTTTCTTCCGCACATAGGGCAAAACTTGCAATGCTCAGGCACTTTGCTATTGCAGCAATCTGTTATGATCCCGCGAACGCGCTTTTTTAGCTCAGGCGGGGACACGTGCAATCTTCTGTCGTAGGAAATCTCTGCAGTATTTTCGCCAGCTGCATTGCTTCCCCATTGACATATTTCCTCAAGCACAACGGTTATTCTGTAAAAATCTTCACTATCGCAGCTGTAGCAAACAAAGCTTCTTCCATTTTCAAACAGCAACCGCATGCTGTTATCAATGAAAAATCCGCAAGCACCAACACGCATATTTTCAATAATATGGGCGTCAGTTTTCCACCGGTTGAAATCAACTGCTTTCAGCACAGCAAACAGTTTTTCTTTTTGCGCATCGGTAATCTGAAACACGCGCGGTTCAAAGAGCCCTGGGGGATGTCTCAAACCGCCGTCCCTGCTGCCGTTGATTTTATTTTCACATCGGATGCTGCCAGTTACCCTGTCATAATCAATATACCGAATGGGGTAATCGCCAAAAGAAACCTGGAGCCTCACGACATTGGATACATCCATCTCATCTGGCTTCCATCTATATGTCCAATTGTCTATATAACTGCCGAAAAAGGCTGTGTCAAACTCACACGATCGGGCTAACCGTATTGCCTCTAAACCGCATTTTCTACATTTATACTTGATACTCTCTTCAAATTCATCAATTCTTGTGAAATCGTGAGAATCAAAAGCACACGCTTGTTTTCCTGCTGGAAGCTTGCCGTGTCTATTTCGGATTTCCTGTTCGCTATTGCCTTGCATTTTCAGCCTCCGTTTTGCTTGGAAAATAAGCGACATAAAATGGTATGAGCGCAACACAAAATGCCCGGAAGTTTGCGATTTCAAGGTTTGAGGGAAGCGTTTGTTTATTCCCACTCGATCGTGGCGGGCGGTTTGGAGGTGATATCGTAGACGATGCGGTTAATACCCTTGACCTCGTTGACGATGCGCACAGAGACGCGATCGAGCACGTCATACGGGATACGCGTCCAGTTGGCGGTCATGAAATCCGTCGTCGTGACGCTGCGCAGCGCGAGCGTATAGTCATACGTGCGGCCGTCGCCCATAACACCGACAGAGCGCATATTCGTCAGCACCGCGAAGTACTGATTCATCGTCTGCTCAAGGTGTGCCTTGGCGATCTCGTCGCGGAAGATGAAGTCCGCGTCGCGCAGGATGTCGAGCTTATCCTTGGACACCGCGCCGAGGCAGCGGATGGCCAGACCCGGCCCCGGGAACGGCTGGCGCATGACCAGATACTCAGGCAGGCCGAGCTCGCGGCCGAGCGCGCGCACCTCGTCCTTAAACAGCAGACGCAGCGGCTCAATGATCTCCTTGAAATCCACAAAGTCCGGCAGACCGCCGACGTTGTGGTGACTCTTGATGACGGCAGCGACATTCGTGCCGGATTCAATCACGTCGGGATAGATCGTACCCTGAGCCAGATAGTCGACCGAGCCGATCTTCTTGCCCTCTTCCTCAAAGACGCGGATGAACTCCTCGCCGATGATCTTGCGCTTGGTCTCCGGGTCGGAGACGTCCTTCAGGCGCGTAAGGAAGCGCTCCTCGGCGTTGACACGCACGAGGTCGATGTCCCAGTTTTTAAACGCGGCCTCGACTTCGTCACCCTCGTTCTTGCGCAGCAGACCGTGATCGACAAAGATGCACGTGAGCTGGCTGCCGACGGCCTCGGCCAGCAGCGCCGCCGCAACGGAGGAGTCCACGCCGCCGGAAAGCGCCAGCAGCACCTTGCCGTCGCCGACCTTGGCGCGGATGTCCTCAATGGACTTGCGCATGAAGTCGCCCATCGTCCAGTCACCGGTCGCGCCGCAGACCTCATACAGGAAGTTGCGCAGCATGGCCTGACCGTACTCGGTGTGGTTGACCTCGGGGTGGAACTGCACGCCGTAGAAGCCGCGCGCCTCGTCGCAGATGCCGACCGTCGGGCAGGCATCCGAATGCGCCACGAGCCGGAACGACTCCGGCACCTTGGCCATGTAGTCCCCGTGACTCATCCACGTAATGCTCTGCTCCGGCAGGCCGCGGAACAGACGGCAATCGGTGTCAAACCATGTCTCCGTCTTGCCGTACTCACGCGCAGTGTCTTTGCCGGCGGCGGTCACTTCCCCGCCGAGATACTGCGCCATGAGCTGGCAGCCGTAGCAAATGCCGAGGATGGGGATGCCGAGCCGGAAGATCTCCGGATCGACCTGCGGCGAGCCTTCTGCGTATACGCTCTGCGGGCCGCCGGTAAAAATGATGCCGATGGGGTCAAAGGCGCGGATCTCATCCACGGTCATAGTGTTCGGCTTGACTTCACAATAGACATTGCACTCGCGCACGCGGCGCGCAATGAGCTGGTTATACTGTCCTCCGAAATCGAGGACGATGACAGACTGATTCGGCATGGATGACGCTCTCCTTATTCGACAGTAACGGATTTCGCGAGGTTTTTCGGCTTATCGATCGCGCAGCCGTTGGCTTTTGCGACGTAATACGCAAAGAGCTGCAGCGGCACGATCTCCGCCGGGACGACGAACAGGTCGTCCATGCGCGGTACGAGGATCACATCGTCCGCCTCGGAATAGATGGCGCGATTGCCCTCGAGCGCCACGCCGAGCACGCGCGCACCGCGCGCCTTGACCTCTTTGACGTTGCTCATGGTCTTGTCAAACAGCGGCTCGTAGCACGCGACGGCGATGACGAGACGGTTCTCCTCAATGAGCGCGATCGTGCCGTGCTTGAGCTCGCCCGCGGCATAGGCCTCCGAGTGCAGGTAGGAGATCTCCTTGAGCTTCAAAGAGCCCTCCATGCAGACGGCGTAGTCCACATTGCGGCCGATGAAAAACAGCGACGGGTTATTCTTATAGCGCTCGGCAAGCTGCGCGATCTGCGGGTTGAGATCGATGGCGCGCTGCACCATCTGCGGCAGGATCATGAGATCGTCCGTGAGCTTTGCCGCCTCTTCCCTGCTCAGGCAGCCGCGCTTTTCGCCCAGATAGAGCGCCAGCAGATACAGCACCGACACCTGCGTGGTGTAGCCCTTCGTGGTCGCAACGGCGATCTCCGGGCCTGCCCAGGTGTAGATGACATCGTCCGAGATGCGGGCGATCGTACTGCCGACGACGTTGACGATCGAGAGCACATACGCGCCCTTGGACTGCGCCTCGCGGATGGCGGCGATGGTATCCGCCGTCTCGCCGGACTGCGAAATAATGATCATGAGCGTGTGCTCGTCCACGATCGGGTCACGGTAGCGGAACTCACTTGCAAGGTCAGCATCGACCGGAATGTGCGTGAGCTTTTCAAGCGCATACTTGCCCGCCTGCCCCGCGTAGAACGCAGAGCCGCAGGCCGTGATCATGATCTTGTTGAAGCCCATGAGCTGCTCGTCGGTCATCTTCAGCTCGTCAAACACGACGCGGTGATCTTTCACGCGCGGGTCGAGCGTGGACTTGATGGCACGCGGCTGCTCCATGATCTCCTTGAGCATGAAGTGCTCGTAGCCGCCCTTCTCGGCAGCCTCGATGTCCCACGCGACGCGGGAGACAGGCTTCTGCACGGGCTTTCCGGTGCAGTCAAAGACGGTATAACCGTCGGCGCGCACCTCGGCGAGCTCACCGTCGTCGAGATAGACCACATTTTTCGTGTGCGACACGAGCGCCGTCACGTCAGAGGCAAAGAAGTTCTCACCCGCGCCGACGCCGATAATCAGCGGGCAGCCGTTGCGCGCGAGGAACATCTGCTCCGGGCAGTCGGCGCACAGGATGCCGATCGCGTAGCTGCCCTCCAGACGGCCGAGTGTCTTCATGACGGTGTCCTTCAGGTTGCCGTCGCCGGTGTAGTACATATCCAGCAGGTGGACGATGACCTCCGTGTCCGTCTCGCTGTGGAACACGAAGCCCTTAGCCTGCAGCATCTCGCGCAGCTCCATGAAGTTTTCAATGATGCCGTTTTGCACGATGGCAAACTTGCCGTCGTTGCTCACGTGCGGATGGGCGTTCGCCTCCGTCGGCGCGCCGTGCGTTGCCCAGCGCGTATGGCCGAGGCCGATATAGCCGTGAAGATCGCTACCGTCATGCGTTTTGGCCAGCAGATTCTTGATCTCGCCGCAGGCCTTGGCAAGCTCGATCGTGCTGCCGTCGAGCACGGCGATGCCGGCCGAGTCATAGCCGCGGTATTCGAGCTTCTGCAGCCCTTCGAGAAGGATCGGCGCAGCCTGCTGCGCGCCGACGTATCCAACAATTCCACACATAGTCGGTTCTCCTTATAGTTCTATAAAAATCCGTCTTATCCTGATTCTATGCCGACACCCTGCAAATACGTACAGAATGCCAAAATAGCATGCTAAATTTTATACCGTTTGGCGGCTCGTGTCAAGTTTCGGTTTCGCATCACGCGTCCGGGCGCACGTTTCTGCGCGCAGCTGCAACGGCATCGGGTGCTCTTTTCACATCAGGTCTTGCAGAATGAGCGAAAAAACTGTAAAATACAGGTGAGAAAGAACGGAGGCGCATCTATGGGATTCTTCAAAAGTAAAAAAGGCAGCATCATCAGCGATTATTTCAGCATAGAGACAGATCTCGGTCAGTTCAAGAAAGGCAATGCGGTGGACGTTGCGCTCTTCCCCGATCATCTCGAACTGCAAAATGCCAGCGGAAATAAGAAAGCGGCAACGCTCGCCTACAGTCAGATCACCGATATTTTTTACGGCTCGAAAACGCAGCTGCAGCTCAAGGAGAAATCCCCCATCGTATGTGCGTTTGCCGGCGGGCTGTTGTTTGGGAGCACCGGCGCTTTTGTCGGTGCGCTCAGCGGTCTCGGTAAAAAGGAAAGAAAGGTTCGGAAAATCGTCTTCATCATCAGCTATGTGGCTGCGGACGGACAGGAGGCGTTCCTGCCGTTTGAGGACACAAGGCTGTACAAAGGGCCGAAAGTGGCTGCCAAACTGCGGGAACTCTGCGGCATCGAGCGCGCGCAAACACAGGCGGCTGCAGTGTCCGTGACTAAGCTGTAACGCGGCCGTTGAGCCGGTTTTGAACTTAAAATACGAAAACCCACGGTGCAAATTGCACCGTGGGTTTTTCCGTTAACCGAAGAAACAGCCTCCGTTCCCCCGCGTGTGCGGGGAAAAGACTAAAGAAAG